>Ga0206858_1214_pt1 | contig 12159 bp, 11 predicted proteins | sample Alteio_BWOrgCont_46_FD_152622 | JGI IMG/M metagenome (GOLD analysis project Ga0206858, IMG submission 152622) | Enriched cells from forest soil in Barre Woods Harvard Forest LTER site, Petersham, Massachusetts, United States -... | ecosystem: Environmental > Terrestrial > Soil > Temperate forest >... | reverse complement strand
CACCTACAGGCTCTACCGCTTATTCACTCAGTTGCAGCGGGCCTATTCTTTTGCCGGAAGATTCCAGTTTCATTATCACTCCCATAGCCCCGCACAACCTGAATGTTAGGCCGGTGGTTATTCCGGATAGCTGTGTTATAACACTGAAAGTAGAAGGAAGAACCCCAACCTATCTGGTGTCGCTTGATTCACGCTCTGTACCTATTGACAGCTCCAAAGAACTTACTATTCGTAAGGAATCATTCGGTGTTAAATTGGTAGAACTACCCGATTATAGTTTTGCAAAAACCTTACGCACTAAACTAAACTGGGGCAAGGACCTGAGGAATGAATAATATTATCTTTCCGCTATTCCTTTAATTTGTTTAAGGAATTCCGTCATTCCACTTTGTGAGTGAGCCTGGCGTGTCTCGTCCGGATATCCTTTTTGGGTCCAGGTGAATTTAGTATGGGTGGCATCAATGGCTTCAACATCATAAATAACCATGCTGTAGTTTTCGGGTTTATCTTCCAACCCTGAAAAGCCGCTCCAATAGCTATAAGCAATTCTTTTATGAAGAGCATACTCCTTGATAAGGCCATGGTCACGGTATTTATGTCCATTATATTCTCCCTGAAAAGCGATCTCGCTTCCCACTTTCCAGTCAGTTATCGTTTCTGTCCCGAAGAGATATTCTTTAATAATTGCAGGATTGGTCAATACATCCCACATTCTTGATGTATCAACATTTACTACTACTGATTCAGATACTTGCAAATCGTGGTTCATATTTTTTTGTTTTTAATTAGAAAGATGTCTCGCAAAGGCGCAAAGAGCGCAAAGTTTATAAATTATTTACAATTCGGGTAATTCCTTCTTTTACAAGTGGAACATTGAAATTCACCAAGAGGCCTAATTTGAGTCCTGTTAATCTTAAGTATGTTAATAATTGTTTGTTATGGACGGGTGCAATTGCTTCTACAGATTTTATTTCAACAATAACTTTTCCTTCAACTATAATATCTGCACGGAATCCTATATCCATCTTTACAGTTTCATAAACAACTACAATACCCTGCTGTCTGGTAAATGGAATTCCGCGGCTTGTCAACTCATGGCTGATAGTTTCTTCATATACAGACTCTAATAAACCCGGACCAAGTGCAGAATGAATTTTCAGGAATATCTCAACTAGTATTTTTGAAATTTCGTTTTCGGTCATTTCCCTTTGCGGCCTTTGCGTCTTTGCGAGATAGTATTATTTAAGTATTTCGACTTTTAATCCCAATTCCTTTAACTGCTCATCACTAAGCGTAGAAGGTGTATCAATCATGGTGTCGCGACCTGCATTGTTTTTTGGGAAGGCAATAAAATCACGAATGTAATCTTCATTCGAAACAGCAATGGAACAGAATCTATCAAACCCAAAAGCTATGCCACCATGCGGAGGAGCGCCATATTCAAAGGCATTCAATATGAACGCAAATTTCTTCTCATAGTTCTCTTTAGTGAGTCCAATAGCATGGAACATTTTTTCCTGTTTCGCACGGTCATGTATGCGGATTGAACCGCTGGAAAGCTCTACGCCATTTATCACCAAGTCGTATGCATTGGCACGTATCTTGCCCATATCCGGTGTTCCAAAATATTTTTCATCTTCTTTATTCCATGAAGTAAAAGGATGGTGAGTTGCTACCCAGCCGCCTGTATCTTTATCTGCTTCCAATAATGGGAAGTCAAGCACCCAAAGGGGTTTGTATACTTTCTTATCGCGAAGTCCGAGGCGTGCGCCTAATTCCAAACGCAGTTCTGATAAGGCTCTGCGGGAGGTGCTTTTATCTCCGGCTATGACTAATATCAAATCTCCGGGCTTGGCTTCTGTTGCATCAGCCCATTTTTTCAAATCCTCAGGTGTATAAAATTTATCTACCGAAGATTTCAAAGAACCATCCATTGAATACTTCACATATATCAATCCTTTAGCTCCAATTTGCGGACGCTTTACAAACTCAGTAAGATCATCTGTTTGCTTGCGTGTATACTCCGATATTCCGGGAACAGCGATTGCACCTACATATTCAGCTCCATCAATTACGTTGAAGTTTTTCCCTTTGGCTGCATCGGCTATCTCGTGCAGGAGGATTTCAAATCGTGTATCGGGTTTATCGTTGCCATATAAGCGCAATGCATCGGCATAAGTCATGCGGGGGAAAGCGCCAAAATCAATATTTCTTACTTTTTTGAAAACGTGTTTCACCATGCCTTCAAACATATTCAGTATGTCTTCCTGCTCTACAAAGGCCATTTCACAGTCTATCTGTGTAAACTCAGGCTGGCGGTCCGCACGTAAATCTTCATCGCGGAAGCAGCGTACAATTTGGTAATAGCGGTCAAATCCTGCTACCATCAGCAACTGCTTAAAGGTCTGTGGAGATTGAGGCAACGCATAAAACTCCCCTTGATTGATGCTGGAAGGAACCACAAAATCGCGTGCACCTTCGGGAGTGCTTTTAATTAAAAAAGGTGTTTCAATATCGGCAAATCCTTGTCCGTCTAAATACTCTCGTATAGCTTTTGCAACCCTGTGACGATTTAGTAGATTATTTTTTACTATATCTCTGCGCAAGTCAATGTAGCGGTATTTCATACGGAGTTCGTCGCCTCCATCGGTTTCGTCTTCTAAGGTAAATGGAGGAGTTTTGGAAGCATTCAACAATTCAAAGGATTCCACTAAAATTTCAATCTCACCAGTAGAAAGATTTGGATTGCTTTTTGAACGCGCCTGTACTTTTCCAATCGCTTTTATTACGTACTCTCTTCCAAGCGTCTTAGCATCATCATACAACTTCTGACTGACAACTGACGACTGACCACCGTCAACTGCTTTTGCAGGATTCAGAAATACCAATTGGGTTAATCCATAACGGTCCCTAAGGTCAATAAATATCATTCCGCCTTGGTCACGGCTACGGAATACCCAACCGCTAAGGGTTACCTCTTTACCGGCATCTTTTATAGTAAGCTCTCCGCATGTATGTGTTCTAAGCATGATTATTCAATAGTGGGGCGAAGTTAAAGAAATTGTTGCTATCCTCTCTATCGAACTGGAAGGGAACTGATTTTTTTGTAATCTTGTATCAAATTATGAGTGAATGGTAAAACGGATAATAGCCTATATTTTATTTGCTTTTGGGTTTATCATAATTGCTTTTTTCAGGAATTATAAGGGGGATATTGTCCCCTATCCTTTTGTCTTATGCATAATAGGATTATCCATGTGGATCATCGGCTGGTATATATTAAGATATGGGCTCAAATTCAAACAATTAAAAGCCATACAAAAGCAGGAAGAATTTATAGCCGATTTAAAGGAGAATGGTGAAAAAATTACGGTTGACTTAACACAATGCGAAATTAAGGAGAATGATTATTCAGAGATGAGATTACCCGATGGAAGAAGGGAAGCGGACTTATCGGATTTTGAGGCCTCTTCTTATAATGAAAGTGCAGGGGAGAAATTGACGGAGATAGATCAAACAGTTTTCATATATACGAATCGTCATAACGGGCATGAAGAGACCTTTATCAGCCCGGTTATTCCAAGAACGGGCGATGACTTAAGAATAAAACTATATCTGACAAAAACTACTTCCTTATACGTTGATAAAAATGACCGTACCAAATATTATTTTGATATGGGCTTTTTGAAAAGAGAGGAATAAATCGCGTACTTTTATCAAATGAAAAGCATTCTCACCTTCCTTTCCTTCTTTATTTGCATAAGTTGTTTTGGCGCAACCCATAAAGATACCATTTACAAAAGCCAGAAGCTAAAAGGTGGTTACACCTTCGCATATAAAAGGCACGATAGCATAATATATACCTGCCTTATAAAAGACGGAAAAGAAACCGAAGTTTCCGAAGATGAAGCAGATACCACTACCCCACTTCATTCCCTGGGATATGTATATGCCGATTTTAATAGTGTTTTTGTTTTGGCTATCCACATAGATGCTGACCCCATACAAATTGAGATCATTGATAAGAAAACCGGAGGCACCATTATGTATGGAGCCAGCCCTATTTATACCGATACGGTTAAAGGAATTATGCTGCTTGATGGCAACCACAGGCGTTCAGGAAAACTTATTCTCTATGATTTTAATACCGGCAAATCGGAGTTATTTATTGAGCCCAGAGAAACACCCTGCCCTTGCTGCTTCTGCTGGAAATTAATCAGCCTGACGGATGCTGAACTTAAAATAGAGTACCTTAATATGAAGTACGAAAAGGTGATAAAGACCTATCCGAGAAGCCCTAAATAAACAATTTCAAATCTTGCGGTGTATCGACCGGGAAACATTCCTTATCGGTTATTTCTACCATTACGGAGTAGCCATTTTCAAGCCATCGCAACTGTTCTAATGATTCCGCTTTTTCGAGAGATGAAGCAGGGAGTTTCACGATCTGTTGCAGTATATCAGAACGATAAGCATAAATACCAATATGCTTTAAATAGGGGTATAGTTCCGTCCAGGCTTCGGGTTTTGCCTCGCGTATAAATGGTATGGGTGAGCGGCTGAAATAAAGAGCTTCTCCGTTTTCCTTTCTTACAATTTTTACCAATGAGGGATTATGTAGGTCTTTGCTATCCGTTAATTTATGCGCCAGGGTTGAAATTTGCACCTGTTTATTCTCAAAGCTTTTTACCACTTTATTAATTTGTTCAGGATGAATAAAAGGCTCATCGCCCTGTATGTTTACAACAACATCATATTTATCCTTGCCAACTTTTTCCAATGCTTCAAAACAACGGTCCGTTCCGCTGGGATGAAAGGGTGAGGTCATAATTACATTGCCCCCAAAACCCTCTACTTCATCCACTATGCGCTGGTCGTCGGTAGCCACAAAAACAGCAGAGAGCGCATGGCTAAGTTTGGCTTGTTCATATACCCTTCGTATCATGGTCTTGCCTTTAATATCAACCAAAGGTTTACCCGGGAAGCGGGTGGAAGCGTAACGGGATGGTATAATACCTACTACTTTCATTTGTACAAAAATACTATTTAGCTGCAAGTATCTCTTTTCTCAATAAATTTAAGGCTGCATTAGCCGTCATTTGGATATTCCGCATGCGGTTATTGGCAAACTGGAACTTTTTACTGAATACCCTTTGAGGAGTTGCAATAGCTATCCATACAGTACCCACAGGTTTTTCAGGTGTGCCTCCGCCCGGGCCTGCAATGCCAGAGACAGCAATAGAATAGTCGGTCTTGAATTTTTTCCGCACTTCCGAAGCCATTTGTTCCACCACTTCCTGCGATACAGCCCCCCTTTTATTAAGTACCTCAGCATTTACATTTAATTCCAGGGTTTTTATTTCATACGAATAGGTTATCACCGAACCCACATAATAATCAGAGCTTCCGGCAATAGAGGTGATAAGATGCGAAATATAACCTCCCGTGCAGCTTTCGGCGGTGGCAATGGTTTGCTTTCTTTCTTTTAATAATTTTCCGACGATTTCTTGCAGGGTATCGTTTTCATATCCGAAAATAAACTCGCCTACTAAGCTTTGTAACTCAGTAATTTTTTTCTGCACGGTTTTTTCCAGTAAAACCCTGTCACTTCCTTTTGTGCTAAGCCGTAGACGGACCATTCCAATAGAAGGGAGATAAGCCAGTTTAATATTATCTTGTGCAAGAGAAGCCTCCCATGCGGCAATTTTTTCAGCTAAAACAGATTCTCCTATGCCTATGGTTAATACATTGCGGTGCACAATAACCGGAAGGGTAAATTGCTTTTGTAATTTAGGAATCACCTCATCTTCCATTAAAGCTTTCATCTCATATGGCACACCCGGCATAGAGACATATATTTTGCCATTTACATCAAACCACATTCCAGGGGCGGTACCATTTTTATTTCTAAGGGCGACAGAGTTTTCGGGTAGTTCTGCCTGCTTGCGATTAACTTCCGTTACCTCTCTGCCACGAATCTTGAACATGTATTCAACATCCTTATAGGCTTCTTTGTCAAACTTCAATCCTACGTTAAAGTATTTGCAAAGTGTAAGCTTTGTAATGTCATCATTCGTCGGGCCAAGCCCACCGGTAATCAATATAATATCTGCTTTTTGGGCAGCATTTCCGAGGGCTTCTATAATATGCTCCCTGTTATCAGACACCGATGTTATCTGGTGGACATAAATTCCCGCTTCGTTTAACTTAGTCGCAATAAAAGCAGAATTGGTATCTATTACCTGCCCGATCAACAGTTCGTCTCCTATAGTGATTATTTCAGCTTTCATAATATTTGAGACTACAAGTTTAGAAAAAAAGTAACTTGCGGAGATATAAAGTATTTCATCATGCGATATTCTATTTGTCTTTTCATTTCTACTTTCTTTTTGTGGGGATGCCATGCCAAGCCTTCCTCTTCAAAAGAAAATAATGAATCATTAAAACATTCAGCGGCCTTTTTAAAACCCCTGCAAAAAGGAGTTGTAATTGATTCCGTCTATTGTGCTGATGATTCTTCCCAAATATACGCTGTTTATCTGCCTACAAAATATGATACCACCAAAAAGTGGCCTATTATTTATTTTTTCGATCCTCACGGAGTGGGTAATTTGCCCATACTTCTCTATAAAGATCTGGCCGAAAAATATGGATTTATACTGGCTGGAACCTACAATTCAAAAAATGGAATGCAATGGGAAAGCTCCGAAAAGGCTGCCCGTGCATTTATGAATGATAGTCGTCTGCGTTTGTCGTTGGACAATAGCCGCCTATATACTTGTGGTTTTTCAGGTGGCGCCATAGTTGCCTCTATGGTCGCTATCAATATAGGTGGCATAGCAGGTGTTGTTACCTGCGGCGGAAGCATGCCCACGGATCATCCACTCAAGCAGCCTTTTTCATATATATCTTTTGTAGGCGAGAAAGACTTTCATTATGTATCGGTAAAACAATTGGACAAAATGCTTGATTCTACATCACTATATCACCAGTTAATTGTCTTTAACGGCAAGCATCAATGGCCACCTGCAACCTCTCTCGAGCAGGGATTCCAATGGTTGGACATAGATGCCATGCGTATGAAAACAATGCCTAAAAATGATTCAATTATAAAATCCATACAGGATGAATTTGTAAAAGAAGCGGAAGATTGGAATAAAAGAAAAAATACCGTGCAGGAATATTATACCTATAAAAAGCTACTTAACTATTTGCACGATTTGGATGTTGTAAACAAATATGCCGATAAAGTAAAACAACTCGAGAGTTCGGATGCCCTTAAAAAGTACCTTAAAGTGGAAGAAACCTATGAGACAGGAGAGGACAAACAAATTGCTGATTTCAGGGAGCATCTTTCGCAAATGGACCAAAACTGGTGGGATACTAAAATCTCCACCATGAAAAAGCTTATTAAAAAAGATTCCACTTCTCCTGCAGCCTTGCAAACAGAAAGAATGCTTAGCTATTTGAGCTTAGTTATGTACATGGCAGCAAGCCAGGAATTTAACAGCCACGATTATCGGGGAGCTTCCTATTTTGTAGGACTTTATGCATCAGTTGATCCGGAAAACCCTGAACACAGTTACCTGAGTGCTTGCCTGGAGATGATGACGGAGCATAATTCGGCCAAAGCCTTGGAAATGTTAAAGGAGGCTGTTAAACTTGGATTCGTTGATTCCAGAAGATTCCAAAAAGATTCCAATTTTGTTTCGTTGCATAACACACCGGAATATGAAAAGCTGTTGAAAGAGATAGCTTCTAAACCGGAAAAACTGGATATGACCAAATAGCCTTATTACTATTTCCAAATTCTTGCTTCCTGTAGGCGGATTGTTTCACTGAAGAAGTAACGGGTGCTTTTTTCAAATGCATCGGTATAGTCAGATACATAAAACCGGTGTACCTGTTTGTTTTTAGAAGTATTTAAGAGCTTATTCTTCTTCAATAAATGGTAAACCTCTTCTGCCACTTCATCAGCTGAATCAATTAGCGGAACCTTGTGATTGTAGAATTCCTCTATTTCCGGCTTAATAAGCGGGAAATGGGTGCATCCTAATATCAAGGCATCAATGTTCTTTATTTTAGGGCGAGACAGATAGGAAGCAATTATACTACGGCTTATTTTATTATTAAAGAAACCTTCTTCAATCATAGGAACCAACAAAGGGGTTGCCAGGCCATATACATCCTGTTTATTGTTTGCTTTTTTTATTTTGCTGGCATGAATGCCCGATTTAATGGTCCCCTTGGTGGCAATAACACCAATCGTTTTTAGCCCTTTTTCTTTTGATATTTTTTCGACTACCGGGTCTATAACGTTTACTACCAAAGCTCTTTTCCCTACAAAATCTTTTACTGCTTCATAGGCAAGGGCCGATGCAGTATTGCAGGCAATAACAATCATTTTACAATTATTGTCGAGCAAAAATTGTGCAATACGTATGGAATAATACTTAATCGAATCGGGAGATTTGTCGCCATAAGGCAGATGGGCCGTATCTCCAAAATAAATCAGCTTCTCGTGAGGGAGCTTATCTTTTATAGCCTTTGCTACTGTTAAACCGCCAATGCCTGAATCAAAAATACCGATAGGCTTATTTGACCTAAGGTTTTCCAATTCAGGCATTGAGATTTAAGAATTAAAGAGAGCTTATTTGCCGCTCTTTTTGGCAGAGCCTTTTATTCCGAGCTTGTCAGCTACTAAAGCAAAGATGTCATCAGAATCTTCCGAATAGATTACAACACCTGAGCTGGTATCAAATACATATTTGAATTGATGTTCTTTAGCTACTTCATTAATAGCTTTCTTGGCTTTATTAATAATAGGCCTGGTAATAGAGTCATTAAATTTTTGCAGGTCAGATTGGGCTGAACCTTGGAATGCCTGAATACGTTGGCCCATATCCTGGATTTCCTGCTCTTTGGTATTTTGAATAAGAGGAGTGTAGGTCGCTTTATGCGCCTGGTAATCCTGAACTTTTGACTGGTATTCTTTTTGCATTGATTCTACTTCGCTTTCCAGCATTTGATAGTGGGCCTGTCCTACTTTTCTGGCTGTATCAGATTCTGGCATTGATCTTAAAAGAGAATCAAGATTAATGTGTGCAAGTTTTTGTGCGCTTGCTGAAAACGCAAATACAGAAAGTCCTGCAATTAAAAGGGTGCTTATTGTCTTTTTCATGGAAGATAGAATTGATTTTTATTGGTTAATTAATGTTTATATGATTTTTTCTGGCTCTCTGAATTTCCTGTACTATAACCCAGGTTTTTAAGTATTTCGTCGCTTTTATCGTATTTTGGGCTACCGTAAAGTATGGTTACATTCTCGCTCGATTCATCAAAAATGATGGCTAAATTTTCTTTTTGAGCTAAATCCTGAACAGCAGTAAAAACTTTATCCTGGATAGGTTTTACCAAATCCTGACGTTTTTTGAACAGGTCGCCGTTTACGCCAAAATGTTGTTTTTGAAGGTCTTTTACAGCTTGTTCTTTTTGTTCTATTTCACTCTGGCGTTTTTGTTTCATTTCATCGGTTAAAAGCACTTCATCCGCTTTATAGGCTTTATATAACTGGTCAATTTCAGAATACTTACCTTCAATTTCTTTTTGCCATTCAATGGATATCTGGTTTATCTGATCTTGTGCTGCTTTGTAATCGGGTATCTTCGACAAAATATACTCGGTATTGACATAAGCAAATTTTTGGGCAGATGCCGTAAAAATGCCGGTCGCAAAAACGGCTGCCATCAAAAAATTTATTATTCCTCTGCTTTTCATTTCACTTTCAATTAGAATAATGCTTTTATCAAATTTGTGTGCGAAATTAGTAATTTTTATAATTCACCCAAGTTTGCACCTATGGTAAAGATGAATTGACTCCTTTCCATTCCAAGGTCACTGGGTACATTATCAAATCTCCAGCCGTAATCAAAGCCAAGTAGTCCGAACATGGGCAAGAAAATCCTTACTCCGGGACCGGCAGCCCTGTACAGGGAAAATGGGTTGAATTGCGCTAAGCTACCCCAGCTGTTACCGGCATCTACAAATCCAAGAACATATACGGTAGCAGATGCATTAAGCGAAATAGGATATCTGAGCTCCATGGTGTATTTTGCACAAGCTATGGCTCCGGTGGTTGGTGATAAAGATCCGTTATCATATCCCCTCAAAGCAATAATTTCCCTGCCGTCAATAAGTGAATAACCTGTTAATCCGCTTCCTCCCATATAAAAGCGGTTAAATGGACAATTTCCTATCTCCGGATTATAATCACCCATTAGTCCGAAACCGGCATAGGTATATAATACAAAGTTGTGGGCTAATTTACCTTCCGATTCTTTATTTTGCCAGTTGGTTATATTCGTGTACCAGGCACCGGTAAATTTATATTTCTGAAACTCAAGCAGATTATATTGTTTCTGAGGAGATTCGGTGAGTGCGTTTTCATTTAGTATAGAAGACCAGGGTGGGGTCCATTCGCCGGATATTTTAATATTTGATCCATACGTTGGGTAGATATTCGGATCGGCGGAATTTCTGGTTAGTTGAAGTTTATAGCTTATACTGTTTGCAAAGCCATTAGCAAATATAAATGCTGAGCCATAATTATTAACCGAGTAATACTGGTAGTTTACATATTGAAATAGAGTAAAATAATCGTCGGGGAATTTCAGAGGAATTCCATAGCCGACGGAAATACCTTTAATATTGATGGATTGTCGGCCCGAATTGCCGGATGGTAATCCATTACTCTCGGTTGTAGTAAAAATGGTTGTGCTAAGTGAGTTAGGCTTATGTCCGCCAACCCAAGGTTCAACAAAGGTGAGGTTCACCGATTGGTAGGGCAATCCGTTAGACTGGAACCGGAGGCTCAGTTCTTCTCCATCTCCTGTTGGTATTGGCCTCCAGGCATCTTTACTGAAGATATTGGCCATCGAGAAATTTTTAAGTGTTATTCCGGCTGTGCCTACAAAGCCTAAACCGCCACCCCATCCGCCGGAAAGTTCAATTTGGTCAGATGATTTTTCAGTCACTCCAAAATTAATATCAACGGTTCCATCTTCAGGATGCGGGACAATATTAGGATTCATTTTCTCGGGGTCAAAATAACCTAACTGGCCAAGTTCACGTTGAGTACGAATAACATCGGAACGGCGGAAAAGCTCACCGGGCAAGGTTCTTAGCTGGCGCATTATAACTTTATCGCTTGTTTTATCGTTGCCGGTAACGGTAACATTGCCAATTCTAGCCTGCGGGCCTTCATATATGCGCATTTCAAGGTCAATGGTGTCATTATGTACATTTATTTCAACAGGAGTTACCTGGAAGAACAGGTAGCCGTTGTCCATGTACAACGAACTAACATCAGCTCCATTTGGGTTTCCTGTAAGGCGTGTATTTAATAGGGAGGAATTGTAAACATCTCCTTTTTTGATGCCCAGTATGTTTGACATCAACTTGGATGGGTACTTGGAATTGCCTACCCAGGTAATATCTCCAAAATAATAACGGTGTCCTTCATTTAAGGTTATTTCAATACTAACCCTGTTAGGAACAGACGATTTATAGATCGTATCTTTTACGATTTTAGCATCCCGGTATCCTATATTGTTATACTTGGCTATAACCTTTTCTTTATCTGATGCATAGTCATCGGGTATCAGCTTGGAAGTATGAAAAATACTATACCACCTTTTACGGTGGGTATCGTCCATGGCTCTTCTTAATTTACCTTGAGAAAGGGCTGTATTCCCATGGAATATAATATCCTGTATTTTAATTCTTTGTCCCCTGTCAACATAAATAAAAAGAATGACTGAATTGGCAAATGTAGTATCAGGCTTCTCTTCAATCCTAAGCTTAACGTTCGAATAGCCATTATCGGTAAAATGTGTAAGTATGGTTTGCTTTATGTCTGCCAAAAGGAAATCGGTAACTACCTTGCCCCTCACTAATTTTACATCATCTCTCAGTTTATTGGCCTCTCTGCTGTCAAAAAGCAATTCCGATTCCGAAAAGCTAAATATGGCTACTCCTAAGGAGTATGAAATAGCCGAAGAACCCAAAATAGTAGGCGCCCAACACATGGATATCGCTGTTTTGCTGCTTATATCAGGACTTACCAAAGGAGATAAAGTAGAGGTGCCCGGTACAAAAATA
>Ga0206858_1212_pt1 | contig 12273 bp, 16 predicted proteins | sample Alteio_BWOrgCont_46_FD_152622 | JGI IMG/M metagenome (GOLD analysis project Ga0206858, IMG submission 152622) | Enriched cells from forest soil in Barre Woods Harvard Forest LTER site, Petersham, Massachusetts, United States -... | ecosystem: Environmental > Terrestrial > Soil > Temperate forest >... | reverse complement strand
GGGCGGATTAAGAACCGAATGTGTTCATATAAAATCGGGCAATAAAATTATTACCGATGCTCCACCCGATAATCATGGAAAAGGGGAGGCCTTTTCACCTACCGATTTGATGTCAACTTCCCTGGCAACTTGTATGCTAACGGTTATGGGCATCGCCTGTGAAGCAAGAAGTATGAATATGGATGGAGCCGTTGCCGAGGTTACTAAAATTATGGCAGCAAATCCAAGAAGGGTAGCTGAAATTCATATTACGCTTACCATGCCCAATAAAGGATACACTGATGAACAGAAAAAAATGCTGGAACATACAGGCCGTACATGCCCGGTTGCGCTAAGCCTTCATCCAAACCTCATCCAAAACATTACTTTTGTGTTCAATTAAACCTTAAACCTATGAATTTTAAGACAGTTTTAACCCTTGCTTTTATAAGCATAAGTGCAGGCGCATTTGCACAATTTGACCTCAATAAATATAAAAATACGGCCAATCAGGATATGAATAACCTGAAGGGCGGTAATAAAGGCAGCAGTGCTCCTTTGAGTAATGATGATATTGTAAAAGGCTTGAAAGATGCCCTTAGTGTAGGCTCAAACAATGCCGGCGCTTCAGGCTCAAAAGTAGATGGTTTTTATAAAGATTCGCTAATAAAACTTCCATTTCCACCCGATGCAGATAAGGTTAGGCAAACAGCAGTTAGCGTGGGGATGCAACCTCAGGTAGATCAATTTGTACTAAGCATGAACCGTGCCGCTGAAAAAGCTGCTGTAAAAGCTGCCCCCATCTTTTTAAATGCCGTTACATCCATGGGTATTGATGATGGAATGAAAATATTAAAAGGCCCTAATAATGCCGCTACCCAGTACCTGCAAAGTAAAACATCGCAGCAATTGCACGATGCTTTTTTGCCCATTGTACAACATGCGGTTGATAGTGTTCAGGTAACTAGATACTGGAAACCATTGGTGGATACCTATAATAAAGACCCATTTGCTACCAAGGTTAATCCCGACCTGAATGAATATATTACCCAAAAGGCATTAAGCGGATTATTTATTTTGCTCGCCGCGGAAGAGTTGAAGATTCGCCAGAACCCTGCAGCAAGGGTTGACGACATCCTTAAAAAGGTATTCGGCAGTTTGGATAAATAAGTGGAGGTTCAATCAAGTAATTTTCCTGTTCATCAAATTGCGGGCGATACCTGCATCATGCCTCTTTCCTATCTCCCGCCTATTGAGTTTTATCAAATAATGTTGAAGTACAAGAATGTAGTGCTTGACATTCATGAGCATTTTCACAAACAATTCTATTTTAACCGATGCGAGATTTACGGCGCGAATGGCAAATTAAAGCTAAGCGTACCGGTTAAAAAAAATCGTGACAGGACCCCACTGAAAGATGCTTCTGTTTCATATGACCAAAACTGGAGAACTATCCACTGGCGCTCTATTCAGGCGGCATACAGGCGCTCCCCATTTTTTGAGTATTATGAAAATGAGATGGCTCCGATATACCTGAACCATGCACCTGAAAAATTAATAGATTGGAACCTTAAACTTTTTGAATTGGTGAATAATCTACTAGGTGTTGAGGTGAGGCTTTCATTTACGGAATCATACCAAAAAGTATATGAAAATGCAGCAGATTATCGCAACCTTAATTTGCCAAAACTAAGCGGAATTTCTGCTTTAAAAGAAATACAATACCAGCAAGTTTTTCAGGAGAAGTATGGCTTTATAAAAAACCTGAGTATTTTAGATTTATTGTTTTGTGAAGGACATTATGCAAGGCAGATTTTGCTAGCCTGAATCAGGAACGTTGACTGTTGAACAAGCCTTTTAGTGCCTGAAAAATGGCCGGTAGCAGCGATACTACAATAATCATAAGAGTAACCAAGGTAAAATGTGTTTTTACAAATTCATTGGTGCCAAGCAAATAACCTGCCCAAAGACAGACATTTATCCACAAGAGGTTACCTATAATGCTAAAGGTGAGAAACCAAGAATACTTCATGGTACCAATACCCGCCACAAAAGGAGCAAACGTGCGGATGATAGGAGTAAATCGGGCTATTATTAATGTTGTTCCTCCATATTTTTCATAAAAATTGTGGGTTTTTTCCAGATAGTCTTTCCGGAAAAAGCGCAAGCCAAGGATTTTAGGCCCGAGAAACCTGCCAATGAAATAATTTGAATTATCGCCTGAAAATGCCGCAGCAAATATCAAAGCCATGAGTGTATAAATATTTAATGTGCCCTGGCTGCTGGCAATAGTTCCGGCAGCAAAAAGTAACGAATCGCCGGGTAAAAATGGAGTTATTACTAATCCTGTTTCACAAAAAATAATGATAAAAAATATTAAATATATCCAGCCCTGGTATTCGCTTATCAGCATGGGCAGGAATTTATCTGCATGTAAAAGAAGGTCAAACCAATGGTGTAGTGTCTCCATCATAATTTTTAATATAAGATTGTCAAAGGTAATTGAAATGTTGAATTATAAATTATGTATTTTTACGCTTTAAATTAGAGGAATATGAAATACTCAATGATTTTTATCTTTTTTCTGGCAATTTCCTTTCAAGCTAAATCCCAGGATTCCCCTAAACCGGCAGATCCTTGCCAACAACTTGATACCAATAAGATCAAGCAGCTTATTATAGGCACCTGGGTAGATATAAAGGATACAACCCATGTGTTGATTATTAATGAAGATACATTAACGGAACGTATACAAATTAAGGATGCTGTAGATAAGAAGATAAACACTTCGTACTTTAGTTACAAATTCACCGACAATATCTTTTCTTCTGATGCGGTTACCTGCTATTCCATTGTTGAATATATGCCGGGATTTAAAACGCATACCGATTTTGCCATCAATTCTGTAACCCAAAATTATTTGCTCTTGGGTTCAACCGGGAAGATGGCTTTTAAGAGGAGGAATTAGGCAAGAGCACAGTATATTTGTCCAGGGCGCATTGATTATTTAGCTGAAATAAAGCAGTATTGCTTTGTTAAAAAATAATTATTAACAAATGCATGTCCTAAGAGTATAGAACGTAAATTCGCAAGTTCATACAAGTTCCAATCTGTAAATGAAAATAACGTACTACGGACATTCATGCTTTGGTGCTGAAGTGAAAGGCAAATACCTTTTGTTTGACCCTTTTATAACTCCTAATCCATTAGCTGCCAACATAAAAGTTGGTGAGATTAAGGCTGACTATGTCTTGTTATCTCATGCCCACCAAGATCATGTTGCCGATGCGTATGATATAGCTAAAAGAACAGGAGGAGTGCTAATGTCCAACTATGAGATTTGTATGTATTATGCTACAAAAGGAATTAAAACCTTTCGGCCTATGAATACTGGCGGTGCTGTAAAAGCTTCTACGTTCACTGTAAAAAGCGTAAATGCTATCCATTCAAGCAGCTTTGATGATGGTGCAAATGGAGGCAGTCCCGGAGGTTTTGTTATTTCATCTGACGAAGGAAATTTTTATTATGCCGGAGATACTGCATTGACCGCCGATATGAAATTGATAGGGGAGGAGCATAAACTTTCATTTGCCATGCTTCCTGTCGGCGATAACTTTACCATGGGATATCAGGATGCTATTAAAGCTGCCGATCTTATAAAGTGCAATAATATAATTGCCATGCATTATGATACATTTGATCTTATAAAAGTAGACATAGCCAAGATAGAACAAGCATTTGACAAAGCCGGGAAGAAGATAACATTTATGAAAATAGGGGAAACCAAGGAAATTTAGTTTAACACAAAACACACAACATGGGAAAAATAATTGCAATTGCAAACCAAAAAGGAGGAGTGGGTAAAACCACTACCGCTATTAACCTGGCGGCAGCCCTGGCTGTGCTTGAGCATAAAACACTTTTGGTAGATGCCGATCCGCAGGCAAATGCTACTTCGGGAGTCGGGTTCGACCTGAAGAAAATAAAAGCAGGCCTTTATGAATGCATCATTGATAACATTCAGCCTAAGGATGTAATCCTAAGCACCGAAACTCCTAACCTTGATTTGCTTCCATCTCACATTGATTTAGTGGGTGCCGAAATTGAAATGATCAATCTTCCCAACCGGGAGAAAATGATGAAGGCAGCCCTCGCTAAAATAAAAGACGATTATGAGTTTATCATCCTTGATTGCTCACCATCTTTGGGATTGATAACGCTTAACGCGCTTACCGCTGCCGATTCCATTATCATACCTATACAATGCGAGTATTTTGCATTGGAAGGATTAGGCAAGCTTTTGCAGACTGTAAAATTTGTAGAAGAGCGCCTTAATCCTGAACTGGAAATGGAAGGAATACTGCTTACCATGTACGACGGACGTTTGAACCTTTGCACACAAGTGGTGGAAGAAGTGAAGACCTATTTCCAGCAGATAGTGTTTGAAACCATCGTTCACCGGAATATTAAACTGAGTGAAGCTCCAAGTTTTGGAAAGACTATCATTATGCACGATGCTGCATCCCGCGGATCGCTTAACTACCTGCACCTTGCAAGGGAGGTATTGCAAAAGAATAAAATGACCCGCTTGAAACAAAGCGAAAAGATTATTAATCTCGAAGAAAACTAGAAATGAGCCAAAACACTAAAAAGAAATCCCTTGGAAGAGGATTGAGCGCCCTGCTTGATTCGGAAGAAGAAGCTGTTGAAACAGCCACACATACGGCAAAGCATGCTACCCAGCACGGCGGCATATCTCAAATCTATTTAGAACATATTGAAGTTAATCCGTTTCAACCCCGTACCCGTTTTAATGAAAAGGCTCTGCAGGAATTGACGGACTCCATCACGCATTATGGATTAATTCAACCTATAACAGTTAGAAGAGTAAGCAAGGATAAGTACCAACTCATTTCCGGAGAAAGAAGATTTAAAGCATCACAACTAGCAGGATTGACAGAGATACCTGCTTATGTCCGACTGGCAGATGATAAGGCCATGCTGGAGATGGCGCTCGTTGAAAATACTCACCGCGAAGATTTGGATGCCATTGAAATAGCTATTGGCTACGAACGCCTGATTGAAGAATGCGGATTGACACAAGAGGACCTTTCGGGAAAGATTGGAAAAGACCGTACTACTGTTACTAATTATCTCCGCCTGTTAAAGCTTCCACCGGTGATTCAGCTTGCGATACGGGAAAAGAAAATTACCATGGGCCATGCCCGTGCGCTTATCAATATTGATAATCCGATCAACCAGCTCAGCGTATTCGATAAAATTCTGGATGAGGCTTTGAGTGTTAGAGATACGGAGGAAAAAGCCAGGGCAATTAAAGCCAAGCCCTCCAAGCATTCCCAAAATGGCAAAGCAAGTAGTGCGGAAGATTCAACCATAGAAAAGAACTTATCGGGTGTACTTGCCTCCAAGGTAAAGGTTTCCCGGTCGGGCGGAAAAGGCAAAATTGTGATAGCCTTTTCTTCGGACGAACAGTTCCGCAGGATTTTAGAGTTATTGCATGCCGGTCAATAAACCATCAGAGTGGAAAGTGGAAAGTAGGAAGTTGAAAGTTTCAAAATCATTTTCAATCTTTTTGTTTATTGGAATTATCTGCCTATGTTGTTTTACGGCATCGGCACAAGATGATAGTACCAAGGTTGTAAAGTACCCTATTCATTCGGCAAAAAAAGCAATGCTATATGCGGCCATCTGTCCCGGTTTGGGGCAGTTGTATAATCAAAAATATTGGAAGCTTCCTATTTTATATGCCGGTTTGGGAACAGCCGTTTATTTTATTTTTTTTAACCAGCATTATTATAATTTGTACAATAATCAGCTGAGTTCATATAACCCGAATTCGCTTTACAATATCTACTCCACTTCTGAACTTTCCCAACTCATTACCTATTATCATAATGACCGGGACCTGTCTATAATTATTGCTGTAGGCGTTTATCTGATTAGCATTATAGATGCCAATGTAGATGCACAATTACATGGGTTTAATGTATCCGATGATATCTCGTTCAGGTTCACTCCCAATTTTGTTCCAGCTGTAGGCGGAACAATGGCCTTTACACCCGGCTTTACGTTGGCGAAGAAATTTGGGAAATAGGTTTACTTAGTAATCTTGGTGGAGTCTTTTTTAGCGGGAGGAGTCATCTCGATATCTCCCATTATAAAATGGCTCCCTTCAAAACCTGGAATCTGGCTCATACGTATAGCAAAATGTTTAGGAGGGTTTGCGGTAAACATGAAGCTTTTTATCCCATCATGGTAGCCATATTGAGTGACAATAATGGTTAATTTTTTGCCTAACAGCTTTTTGTCGATGGACGCTTCAAATTTTCCATTATCGTCTGTATGGACGAATGTAATTTGATTGCTATCACATACTACCATCATGTTTGCATAGGGTAGAGGTTTTTTGCTAGCAGAGTCAATAACCCTCCCGCTAATTTTAATAGTAGAATCACTTACCGGAGGTTTCTCTTTATTTGTTTTTTGATTGGGCTGTATAGTTCTGGTAGTTACGGGTGCATTGTTTTGGCTATGTGCTGTGCTTATTACTCCGGCTGTGATGGCAGCCCCGAATAAAAGTCTGCGGTAAACGGGTGTGTTGGCAGGTTCGCCTACTACAATCAATCGGTTTAACTGATTATTGGAAATTCTTCCGCATGTCCGCTCTTTTATTTTTGTAAAATAATCCAACAATTCCTTATCGGTATAATTAGAAAAATCAACCACCGACTTTTGGCAATTGCTGCAAAAATGGCCTTGTTCGCCAACAGTCATTTTATCCCAATCCTCGTTACAAGGTTTTGGGAATGGAGAGTTTTAATTTTTTTTGTTTACTCATTTAAGCAAAGATAGATAAATAAATGGTTTGTTTTTTTAGTGAAAAATGACATAAAATAACAATGAATTAATTATGGAAATACAGTGAAAATCTAATATAATAACAGTAAAAATAGAGAAAACTGAATTTTTATATATCTTGAAAATGAATGAATTATAAAATTTCCTACTGTTAAACACAGTAAATAACAATAAAAAATCAAAAAAAGAGCCTTGAAATGATTTGCGAGAATGCTGTTTTTTATCCATATTATAAAAATAGCATAGGGAAAGCATTTTTATAAAAAAGTCAATGACTTTCACCTAATATTGAAACTGTGTTCATTTATATTTTACACTTTTTACACTTTTGCAAAACGCATGCCCCTGTGGCATTTATTTTGAATATTCATAAAAAGTCAATGACTTTTATAATTGCGATCGGGCTCCGACAAAGTCAATGACTTGACTGCCACGTAAAAATTAATGATTTTTTGTTACTGCAATGAAAAAGATATTTATATTTACCTAATAAAATTAGCAGTATGATAAAAAAAGGAAACAATAACGATTTAAGAATTCTTCATTCGGAAGTTTTGAGGGCGCATGCATTATTACTTAAAAAGCATGCAAATGTAGTTGATGCTGATAAAAGGATTACCACACCCAGCGCTAAAGGTTCCATTAGTAAAAAAGATATAGCTAATTATACGAAAGCTCGGGACGAAGCTAATTTGGCGCATAAAAAATGGGCGGATGCTCAATTAAAGTATTTCAAGTTTATTGAAAAGCAGAAAGTCGCTCCTAAGAAAGGCAAATAATAGGGTATAGCCCGATTTATATCATCTATCATAAAGTTCATTGAGCCTTGTCATGGTGTCCCGTGTCAGGACGGCATACTTTTGTGTCATAATAAAAAATATATTATGAATCAAAAGGAAGCAGACAATCAATTCAAAACCCTCTACAGGGAAATTTTAAGAACCCATTCATTATTACTTAAAAAGCAAGGTAATATGGTTCAAATGAATAACAGCATGATCATACCTATAGCAGTAGATATGATTAACCCCGAAGACATGGCCCAGTATATGATGGCCCATTACGAAGCGCGAGATGCCCATGAAAAATGGAGGCTTGCACAATTAAAGTATTTTCAGTTTATTGAGAACCAGAAAAATGCTGCATAGGTAGTATGCCTATAAGGTTGGGTTGGTAAGAAAAGAAAATAATTGTTTAACGATTTCCTAATATTTAGAATCCCATATATGTGGTGAGAAGGGTATAATTTTGCGTCATAATAATTTACATTATGAATATAAAGGAGAGCAACGAGCAATTTAAAACCCTGCATCTTGAGATTTTAAGAACCCATGCTGATTTCGTTAAAAAGCATGAGGATATGGGTGAAACAGATGAACAAATTTCCGGACATTTTTACAAAGGTATTATGAGCCGGGAAGATATTTTTAACTATACAAAGGCCATTGACGAGGTCTATGAGGCCCGTAAAAGATGGGCCGCTGCACAGTTAAAATATTTTCAGTTCATTGAAGAGAGCAAAATGGTGGTTGGGAAATAAGAAAGTGAGACTTTTAAAGCACTTTTTAGCGCAGGCTATCGTGCTCCTTTTCATCAATTACACGCGCGGGTGCTCCCATTAAAGGTGGAGGGCCAACCGGCTTAGGGGGATGATTTTTTACAATGTGTTTTTTCTTTGTAATTTGATTCCCCTTCTTAAGGGTATCATTTGGAGATTGAACCTGGTGGGTTTGATTCGATACCATATCCTGGCTATGTGCAGTACCCGCCACTCCGGCAGTAAGTGCCGCTCCAAAGAAAATCCTTTTAAAGATAGATGTATCAGCCGGTTCGTAGATGGCAATAGTTCTATTCAATTGCAAACTGTTGAATCGTCCGCATACATGTTCTTTTGTTTTTACAAAAAAATCGAACAATTCCTTATCCGTAAACTTTGTGAAATCTACTACAGACTTACTGCAGTTAACACAATGCCTGCCTTGTTCATCCGGTGTCATTGTATCCCAATCCTCTTTGCAAGGTTCAGGAAGCAGGAGTTTTATTTTGTGCGGTTTACTCATTATGGAATTACTTATGCATTTCCATTTTGCCCATTATCAATGTCCTGTCTACTTTTGATTTCCGCAGCTTAATGGTCATTCCCTTACTCGACTTGTTAAAATTAAAAGTAAGCACAGACTCTGTGTAATGATAAGCGGTAACAATTACACTCATCTTTTTATTGAGATATTTATTCGGTAAAGCAATGGAAAACTTCCCGGTTGAATCGCTGTAAGCTTCAGCATTGTAGCTGCTATCAAATTGAATTTCAAGCAAGGCATCAGTAATGGGCTGCATTTTTTGGGAATCTATTATTCTGCCTTTTAAAACCGTGCTTGTATCAGCGGCAATTGTGTTGTTCAGCTTGGGAACGTTTGTATCAGCAATATACCCCACAGGATGAGGATGATAAACTTTATTTTGCGATACTGTAACCTGGCTGTGTGCATTGCTTACCAAGCCTGCCGTTAAAGCGGCGCCAAATAAAAAGCTCCGGTAAGCGGGCGTATTGGAAGCCTCATTTGTTATGAGCAACCTGTCTAGCTGAGTATTGTCAACTCTTCCGCATATTTCGCCTTTTGCCTTTGAAAGATAGGCTACTAATTCCTTGTCGGTAAAAGTGGAGAAGTCAGCAATAATAGTATTGCACATGCTGCAATGCCTGCCCTTTTCATCCGGTGTCATTTTATCCCAATCCTCATTACAGGGCTTGGGGATTGTGAGTTTTATTTTAAGCGGTTTTCTCATTTCAAAACAAAAGAAAGAAATGATTATGAAGATTATATGAGGGAAAAATACGAATCAAAAATTATGTTTTATATTTACTCCATGAAAAGGGGGCACCTTGTACTATATCTTATTTTAATAAGTTGCTTTCAGTTAGCAGCACAAAGCCATGCTATTGATTCACTTAAAAATGTCCTAAAAACAGAAAGTGAGGATACCGGCAAAGTAAATACCCTAAATTTATTAAGCTTCAAGCTTTGGAGAACAGGGAAATATGACACTTCACAGATTTGTGCCAAAAGCGCACAGGAATTAGCTAAAAAACTGGATTTTCAAAATGGCATTGCAGCGGGCCTCAATAATGTGGGAATGATTGATTATTATCTGGGTAATTATTCCAAAGCCCTGGAATTACAAAAAAATGCATTAGGGATATATCAGAAAACAGGGAATAAAGCCGGTATAGGCAAAACACTTATCAGCATTGGAGGCGTATATAATGAACAAGGCAATTTCAGCCAGGCGCTGGAAAACATGCTTAAAGCATTGTCCATACAGCAGGAAATTGGAAACAAGAGCGGTATGGCAAGCGCATATACCAATATAGGGCTTGTTTATTTTAATGAAGCAAACTATACTCCGGCTATGGATAATATGCGTAAGGCATTAATTATACAAAAGGAACTTGGAGATAAAAACGGTATTGGAACTTGTCTTGTTAATATGGGGGCTATTTGTACTGATCAAGGCAAACTATCCGAAGCATTGGAACATTATATGGAAGCCTTACCTTTATACCAGGAAGTGGGAAATAAAAATGCCATTGCCGCCGTTTACAGTAATATGGGTGATGTTCGCATGGAAAAGGGTGATTATCCTCAGGCGCTGCAATATTATTTCAAGTCATTAAATACATATCATGAAATGAAGGCGAAAAATGGCATTGGCTGGGACCTTTGCGGTATTGCAGGCATTTACACCAAGCAAAAAAACTATAAAGAAGCAAAAACATATCTTGATTCGGCTCTTGATATGGCAAAAGAAATAGATAATAAGCAAATGGAAACGGCTGTTTATAATATGCGTATCCAGTTTGATAGCGCTTCGGGTAACTATAAAGCAGAAGTAAGCGATTACAGGGAATACCTGGTTCACCACGATAGCTTAATTAACCAGGCCAATACAAAGAAAATGGTGCAGGAGCAAATGAATTATGAATTTGAGCAAAAGCAGGCGGCAGAAAAAGCTGAGCAGGACAACAAGGATGCCATTGCAGAGCGGGATAAGAACAGGCAGCGTATAATACTTAACTCTTTTATGGGTGGATTTGTGCTTATGCTTACACTTGTTTTTTTCATATTCCGGGGGTACCGGCAAAAGCAGAAAGCTAATATTATCATTACCCAACAAAATGAAGAGGTAGTAAGGCAGAAAGAATTATTGGAAGTAAAAAACAAGGAGATACTCGATTCTATTATATATGCCAAACGGTTGCAGGATGCCATATTACCGCCCATGAAATTGATAAAACAATTCTTCCCCGAGTCGTTTGTGCTGTACAAACCCAAAGACATTGTAGCCGGTGATTTTTATTGGATGGAACGTGCAGGGGATAATATTCTGATTGCCGCCGCCGACTGCACAGGGCATGGGGTGCCGGGCGCTATGGTGAGTGTTGTTTGTTCTAGCGCGTTAAACCGCACGGTGAAAGAATTTCATATTACGGAGCCGGGAAAAATATTGGACAAAGTCCGCGAGCTGGTACTCGAAACTTTTGAGAAGAGCGAAAGCAATGTACAAGATGGAATGGATATTTCTCTATGCTGTTTAAACACCAAGACAAATGAAATACAATGGAGCGGAGCCTATAATTCCCTTTGGTACATTCAGAACGGGATAATGCATGAAGTGGATGCAGACAAACAGCCCATAGGTAAAAAAGAGAAACCTGCCCCATTTAACACGCATAAGTTAAATCTTCAAAAGGGAGATATTTTATACTTGCTGACAGATGGATACGCCGACCAGTTTGGAGGCCCTCAAGGCAAAAAATTTAAATACAAGCAATTGCATGACCTTTTATTGACAAATGCAAATGCCTCTATGGAAAAGCAAAAGAATATATTGGAAACCTCCCTGGAAGGGTGGAAAGGCAACCTTGAACAGGTGGATGATGTGCTTGTAATTGGCATAAGGGTTTAGGAAAGTTCATGCATGAACTTTATTCATCGTTTATAGTTTATCGTACATCGTTATTGTATTGTAAAAATCAAAATAATTTACTAAATTGGTATTACATCAACACTCATACGTTATGAAATACCATCATTTTATCATTGAAGACGACGAAATTGGAGAGTATAGAGGTGAGATAGGAGGCGTGCCTTCCGGTTTCATTGCTTGCCCGAGCACCCTTTCAGGGGCCAACGTGTATTACAAAATGGTCGATGAGAAAATTACCGAAGTAATTGGTGAGGCCATTCAGGAACCGGCAGCACGAAGAAGGGTAGGGGATTTTCTTTCAGCCTTTATGGCCGATCCTCCGGGAGGCTGGTAGGCTTTGTAGAGAACCTAACGCATTAACCCACGAAGCACAGCTTAAGCGGGTAGGGGGATTTTACCAATTTAATAGATTAACTGGTGAATCGA
>Ga0206858_1210_pt1 | contig 12362 bp, 16 predicted proteins | sample Alteio_BWOrgCont_46_FD_152622 | JGI IMG/M metagenome (GOLD analysis project Ga0206858, IMG submission 152622) | Enriched cells from forest soil in Barre Woods Harvard Forest LTER site, Petersham, Massachusetts, United States -... | ecosystem: Environmental > Terrestrial > Soil > Temperate forest >... | reverse complement strand
AAACAAAGCGCAAGCAACAAAAAGGCTATAAAGCCGAATAACGGTATTCGGTACAAGAGGGCGATGCAAGGATGCTGCTACCTGCACTAAAGCCCGGACAACAAAATCTCCTTCGGTTTTTGCTTTTTTCTTTTTGATTTTTAAACTAACTTGGCAGTATAAACAAAAAACATAAGCTATATGATAAAATTTAATGACATCAAAGTAGGAGATTATCTGATTGCCGATAACGATGGCGATAAAAATCAGGGAGAAGTAACCAATATTAACGGGGACGAAAAACAAATATGTGTAGATAATGGTACACAGGAGTTTTGGTTTGAACTGGAACAATTGTCTCCGATACCATTAGACGAACAGCAATTACTCAATCTAAAATTCCACAAACAGGAAAATCCGGATGGTACTGTAAAATATATGAAGGGGGCTTTTCGCATATTGCTTCCCAAAGCCAACGATTTTTCGCATTTTGAAATCTGGTACAAAGACGAAAAGCGCCATATTATGTCGCCGATTTTCGTAAACAACCTGCAAAATCATTTTTATGAGATGACGAAAGTGTTCATTTGTGCAATTCTTGGTAAAACGATTTTTTAAATGGAAACCCGGTACTTTTGCCGGGCTTTTTTTCGGGTAAAAATCAGTTTTGGGCAAAATCTCAGGCGTAAAATCCACCTAAAATCTGTTTTTGGGGATAAATTTTAGTTTTTCGGGCTAAATATCTTTGATTGTTTGTATTAATTTAATTAAAACCCGTATCTTTGCGCTCCCAAAAATATATGGCTAAGCAGGCACTCATCAAACAAGACGGAACAATTTTAGAAGCACTTAGCAATGCTATGTTTAAAGTTAAGCTTGAAAACGGGCATGAAATTTTAGCCACTATTTCAGGGAAAATGCGGATGCACTATATAAGGATATTGCCGGGCGATAAAGTAGGTGTAGAAATGAGTCCTTATGATTTGACAAGAGGCAGGATTATTTTCAGGTACAAATAATAAGCAGCAAAAAGCTGTTCGTTTTAATAAGATAAAATTAAGAACAATGAAGGTTAAAGCTTCAATAAAGAAAAGAAGTGCAGAGTGCAAAATTGTACGCAGAAAAGGAAGACTGTACGTAATCAACAAAAAAAATCCTCGTTTTAAACAAAGACAAGGGTAGATGTAGGACGTATGATTTTTTGATGTCGGATTTGAAGACATCGTAAAAATCAGAATCCTAAAAATCAGACATCAACAAATCAGAAATAATTAAATTAAGAATATGGCTCGTATTGCCGGTATAGATTTACCAAAACAAAAAAGAGGCGAAATTGGACTTACCTATATATATGGTATCGGTCGTTCTACTGCTCAGTACATTTTAACCAAAGCTGGTATCAGCCTTGATAAAAAAGTAAACCAGTGGAATGATGAAGAACAAACCGCTATCCGTAATATCATCAACAACGAATTTAAAACTGAAGGTGCTTTACGTAGTGAAGTACAGATGAACATTAAACGTTTGTTGGATATTGCTTGTTACCGTGGCTTGCGTCATCGTAAAGGTTTGCCATTGCGTGGTCAGCGTACTCGTACTAACAGCCGCACACGTAAAGGAAAACGTAAGACAGTAGCCGGCAAAAAGAAAGTAGCCGCTAAAAAATAATTAATAAAAAATTAGTCAATGTTGAGTTGGCTAATTTTTACTTTAATACAGGCTTGTATTTTTTGAATCAACACCAGATTGCTTAAGCCGGCAGGAGGTTAAGATTCATCCCGATAAAACCGGGAAACATTTTTAAAAGATTACCTAAAAGTTTTTATGGCAAAAGCACAAAACAATCAAAAAGCATCTACTAAGAAAAGAGTAGTAAAAGTAGATAGCTACGGAGATGCACACGTTACAGCAAGTTTCAACAACATCATTGTAAGTTTAACCAACAAACAAGGGCAAGTAATATCTTGGTCTAGTGCTGGTAAAATGGGCTTTAAAGGCAGTAAGAAAAATACGCCGTATGCAGCTCAGATGGCAGCTTCAGATGCAGCAAGAGTTGCATTGGATGCAGGTTTGAAAAGAGTAGATGTATTTGTAAAAGGACCAGGTTCAGGACGTGAAGGCGCTATCCGTGCTTTGTCTCAATCAGGTATTGAAGTAAATATGATTAAAGACGTAACTCCGTTACCACACAACGGTTGCCGTCCTCCAAAGAAAAGAAGAGTTTAATATTTCAAACCCCCAATCGGGGCTATTTGAAACAACATATTGATAAAGCCAGAATTTATCATCATTTAAAAAAGGGTTCTGTAATTAATTTTTTACGATTTTTTACCGATTACAGAACCGAATTCTAAAAAAATCGAAATGAAAATTTAATTATGGCAAGGTACACAGGACCCAAAACAAAGATCTCCAGGATTTTTGGAGAACCTATTACAGGCAACGGCAAATGGTTAACTAAAAACAGTAACCCTCCGGGAATGCACGGTGCTCAACGTAAACGTAAAACGTTAGGTGAGTACGCATTGCAATTGCGTGAAAAGCAAAAAGCTAAATACACGTACGGTTTGCTGGAAAAACAATTTCGTAAAACTTTTGATGAAGCTGCAAGGCGCAAAGGTGTTACCGGTGAGAATCTAATCAAATTATTAGAAGCTCGTTTGGACAACACTGTTTTCCGTATGGGAATTGCACCTAGCCGTCAGGCTGCACGTCAGTTGGTATCGCATAAACACGTTACCGTTAATGGCGAAGTAGTAAATATTCCATCTTTCTCTTTGAAACCAGGTGATGTTGTTGCATTCAAAAATAAGAGTGCAGTAAACGCAGCATTAACCGGAGCAGTTCGTCCAAAAAATACAAAATTCAACTGGATTGAATTCAACGAAGGCGAATTGAAAGGTACATTCATAGCTTATCCTGAAAGGGAAAGCGTTCCTGAAAATATCAAAGAACAATTGATTGTGGAATTGTACAGTAAATAATTAATAAATGAATCATTGGCTTTATTGCTGATGATTTATTTTAGTAGTTATTCCTCAAGAGTTGAAATTAATTAAACACTAAAACAGCAAAATAAAATGGGCATTTTAAATTTTGTTAAACCAGATAAAATTGTTCTTCAAAAAGCAAACGACTTTGAAGCACTATTCGAATTTCGTCCACTTGAACCAGGTTACGGTGTAACTATTGGTAATGCACTTCGTCGTGTATTATTAAATTCATTGGAAGGATATGCGATTATCGGTATTAACATTGCCGGTGCTGACCATGAGTTTGCAACAATAAAAGGTATTACAGAAGATGTAACTGAAATTATTTTGAACCTGAAACAAGTTCGCTTTAAAAAGAAAGCAGATCATGAAATCGGTACAGAAAAAATTACACTTTCTATAAAAAATAAAACTGAATTCACTGCCGGAATGATTGGTGAAGCTTCTCCTTCTTTTGAAGTGATGAATCCTGAACTGGTTATCTGTGTAATGGATAGCAGCGCTAAATTGGATATTGATATCACTGTTGGTAAAGGACGTGGTTATGTTCCTGCTGAAGAAAATAAAGATAAAAGTTCTCATTTTGGATATATAGCAGTTGATGCTATTTATACTCCAATTAAGAACGTAAAATACAGCATCGAAAACACTCGTGTGGAACAACGCACGGATTTTGAAAAATTAATCATGGAAGTTATCACTGATGGAACCATTCATCCGGAAGAAGCTGTAAAACAGGCTTCAAGGATTTTGATTCAGCATCTGATGATCATCACTGATGAGAATATTACTTTCGATACCAAAGAAGATAAAAAAGAAGATTTAGTTGACGAACAAACATTGCAATTACGCAAAGTATTAAAAACACCATTGGAAGATTTAGACCTTTCAGTACGTGCCTTTAATTGCTTGAAAGCTGCTAAAATCAATTCATTAAGCGAACTTGTTCAGTACGAACAGGAAGACCTGATGAAATTCAGAAACTTCGGTCAAAAATCATTAAGCGAAATTGAACAAGTGCTGAATGAAAGAGGCTTAGGTTTTGGAATGGATTTGAGCAAATTGAAATTAGACGACGAGTAATAGCAATGTGCCAATTAGCCAATGTGCTAATTTGCTAATTGAATACAAGAGTTTAAAACGGCGAGGCTGTTTGATGAAATTAATGGTGTAACATTCTAAAGAATTAGCACATTAGCACATTAGCAGATTAGCACATTAATAATGGAAGTACTTCACAATTCCTGACACGGTGTGAAGGAAATTTTAAAAACAAAAAGTCATGCGTCACGGAGACAAACAGAACAATTTAAGCAGAACGGCTTCTCATAGAAAAGCCTTGTTGAGCAACTTAGCTATTCAGTTAATTGCCCACAAACGTATCACCACCACATTGGCAAAAGCAAAAGCACTACGTGTTTACATCGAGCCATTGATTACTAAAACCAAAAAGACCGAAAGCAAAGAAGCGATCAGCCACAATCACCGTATCGTATTCAGTTACCTGAACGATAAACAAGCGGTTAAAGAATTGTTCACGGTTGTAGCTCCAAAAGTTGCAGGTCGTCCGGGTGGATACACTCGTATTATCAAACTTGGAAAAAGGATTGGTGATAATGCAGAAGTAGCAATGATTGAGTTAGTAGATTTCAACGAAATATACGGCAAAGGAATCGTAACAGAAGCTGCTGCTGAGCCGGCTAAAAAAACAAGACGTTCTGGTGGCAAGAAAAAAGCTGCAGGAACTGAAGGTGTTGAAGAAGCTGAAGTAGTAACCGATGCTCCGGAAGCTGCTGCTGAAGCAACAGAAGAAGCTGCTCCTAAAAAAGCTAAAAAAACAAAAGAATAAGTTGAAAGAAATTTATTGATATAAAAAGCTCTGGTTTTCCGGGGCTTTTTTTTAAAGGTACAAGCAACAAGAGGGCAAGGCACAAGGTTTAGATTGTTAGTGTTCGCCGTTGTTGGACGCTCTAGCCGTTGTTGGTCGCCTGACCAACAACATACGCTAAGGTAAAATCATTGCTTCTTTTAGGTCGGTTGTTGGTCAGGCGACCAACAACGGCGATTTAAGATAAAACGCAGTAGTGGAACAGAAAAAACTATGCACCGAAAAAATTACTAATTGTTAATTATTAATTACTAATTAGAAACAGAGATTCTTAATTAAAAACTAATTTCGCAAAGCAAAACTTATAGATAAAAATAATGTCAGCATCATCTTCTCCTAAAAAACAAGCAATCCTATTATTAGCAGATGGAACTGTTTTCATCGGCAATGCATTTGGCAAAACAGGCACCACTACCGGTGAAATATGTTTCAATACCGGCATGACGGGCTATCAGGAAGTATTTACCGACCCGAGTTATTATGGTCAGATTTTGATTATGAATAACGTACACATTGGCAACTACGGCGTTAAAGATGTAGATGTAGAAAGCGATAGCGTAAAAGTAAAAGGTGTAATCGGAAGAAATTTGGAAGAACAATTCAGCCGCTTAACCGCAAAAGATTCACTACAAAAATATTTTGAAGAACAAGGCGTAGTAGCCATTGATGATGTGGACACAAGAGCCTTGGTAGCGCATGTACGCACACAAGGCGCCATGAACTGTATTATCTCAACAGAAATTACAGACATCGAAAAACTAAAAGCAGAGCTTGATAAAGTACCATCCATGGGTGGACTGGAATTAGCTTCTGTAGTATCCACCAAAGAATCGTATTACTTAGGAAATCCTGAAAGCGAAATTCGTATCTCCGTATTGGATTTTGGAGTAAAGAAAAATATATTGAATTGCTTGGTAGAAAGAGGAGCGTATGTAAAAGTACACAACGCTAAAACATCTTTTGAAGAGTTGGAGCAATTTAAACCAAACGGTTACTTTATGAGCAACGGTCCTGGCGACCCGGAACCAATGGAGTATGCAGTAAAAACAATTAAGCAAATCCTTGCTACTAACAAACCATTGTTTGGTATTTGTTTAGGGCATCAATTGTTAGCATTAGCAAATGATATCCCAACATTCAAAATGCATCACGGACATAGAGGTTTAAACCATCCCGTAAAAAACTTAATCAGCGGCAAAAGCGAAATCACTACACAAAATCACGGCTTCGGCGTAAACCCGGATGCTGTAAGGGCTTCAGCCAATGTAGAAATAACACATGTTAACCTAAACGACGAATCAATAGAAGGCATCCGCATAAAAAACAAACCGGCTTTCTCGGTACAATACCACCCCGAAGCCACACCGGGACCACATGATAGCAGGTATTTGTTTGATGAGTTTATTTCTTTAATTAAAAAATAAAAAGGCAAAACCAAAAAGCAAAGCGAAGAATAATGCGATTTAATTATTCTTCGCTTTACTTTTTATAGCAGCTTTCCAATCTATTGTTATTTGCTTATTTCTTACTTTTTTTCTAACTTTAATAATCAATAATCAGGTGAATTATCTAAAACAATAAACATGAAACTTCAAATACTTCAGGATAATTCGGGAAACCCAACCGGTGTTTATGTACCGATGGAAGATTGGACTTTAATTAAAAACAATTATCCTGATATAGAAAATATTGATCAAAACCTGCCACAATGGGAAAAAGAATTAATTGATGCACGATTAACTGCAATTGCCCAAGACCCAACACAATTAAAACCTATAGAAGAACTCATCCAAGAATTAAATCGGAAAATTTAATGAGTTATCAATTTCAGTTTTTCAACGAAGTTTTGATAGACATTCAGGAAGCTAAGTTTTGGTATAAAAAACAAAAGGAAGGGTTGGAAATTGAATTTGCAAAAGCTGTAGAAAATACAATCAGCCAAATATTGAAAATGCCTACTGCGTATGCTATCCGCTACAAAATAATACGCATTGCTCATACAAAAGTATTTCCTTACAATATTCACTTTTATATTGATGAACCTAATCAGTTAGTTGTTATTACCGCTATTGTCCACAATAAAAGGCATCTTAATGTAGCGAGTAAAAGAATATAAAATTTCACTTTCTATCGTTTACTCTCTACTTTTGTTATATGAAAATCGCAATCATCAACGGACCAAACCTTAACCTTCTTGGAACAAGAGAGGTGAATGTTTACGGCAGTCAATCATTTGAAACATATTTTGAAGAATTAAAAAAACAATTCCCTCAGGTAGAATTTGAATACTATCAAAGCAATGTAGAAGGTGAGTTGATTAATAAAATTCAGGAAGTAGGTTTTTCATTTAACGGAATTGTATTTAATCCGGGAGGCTACACACATACATCTGTAGCAATCGGCGATGCTATTGCAGCAATAAAAACACCGGTAATAGAAGTCCATATCTCCAACATTTTCGGGCGGGAAGATTTTCGTAAAATATCACATGTATCTGCAAAAAGCGTCGGTGTGATTAGTGGATTGGGTTTAAAAGGATATGCGTTAGCTGTAAATTATCTTGTCGGTTAATCTATTCATCAAATCCCGGTCTTATAAATTGCATAGCCTGTGGAAATTCCATTACAGCCTGTGTTCTTAATTGTGTAAGTAAGGAAAGTGCCTGTAATGCAATGTCTTCCGAAGTTGGCAGTAGTTCATATATTTTTACCCACGCAGCAATGTTTTTTTCGATGGCTATAAGAGCAATTTTAGCACTACCGTCGCTATCTTTTTGATAACCATTTTCCACCTCCCAATTTTCAGTTTCTGTTTTTCCTCGTATAGCTCTTTGGAGTTTGGCATCAATAAAGAATAAATACCATTGTATAATTTCAAAGCAATCACTAATGTCAGCAACGGTATGCATTACATCTTCTTCTGATTTTATACCAAGATGAAGATGGCTTACCAACTCTTTGGTTTTATTTGTAAGACCTTCGCTGTTCTTAATAAAGTTGGTTGCAATCTTTTGGTATTGTTTACAAAGTATGGATATACTATGATTTTTTACAATGGAATTTATCAATAGTTTATGCTGCTTATAATTTGCTTCTTCTTCGGCACTTATATTTTTATCCAGTTGAATACCTTGTTCTGCAGCGGCTTTTTTTAATAATTCAAATGCTTTATCAAAATGTTCCGAAAGCGTATACCAAAATTCTTTATTGTTTAAATCCTGTTTTAGGTCCGATGTATCGGATGCATCAAAATTGGAACACCTGCTCGTTAATGTGCATCGCTCACACCAACGGTCGCAATAATTATGTATGCCCGAAATAAATTTTTCTTCCATACAGGTAATGTTTATTAAACGCCTGAAGTCTTCTTACTATACCCTCTCCACTTCTCAATAACAGCAGCAATATCCTCCGGCAAATCACTTTCAAAATGAATATACTTTTTGGTAGTAGGATGAATAAATCCTAATTCCTTTGCATGCAAAGCCTGGCGTTTACAAAGTTCAAAACAGTTTTCTACAAACTGTTTGTATTTGGTAAACACAGTGCCTTTCACAATCCGATCGCCACCATAAAAATCATCGCTGAATAATGGATGCCCTTTGTATTGCATGTGAACCCTTATCTGGTGCGTTCTTCCGGTTTCCAATCTACATTCAACCAAGGTTGTGTAATTAAAACGTTCCAGCACTTTATAATGCGTGATGGCTTCTTTACCACGGTCGCCTTCGGGATATGTGGTAAATAATTTACGAAAGCGTTCATGCCTTCCTACATGCCCGGTAATGGTTCCTTCATCTTCAACAAAATCGCCCCAAACCAATGCAATGTAGCGGCGATGTACGGTATGATTAAAAAACTGCTTTGCCAAATCCGCCATCGCTTTTGGATTTTTAGCCATCACTAATAAGCCGGAAGTATTTTTATCAATACGATGCACCAATCCAAAACGGGACAATTCATCTTCCTGCAAATTGGGGTTTTGCTGCTTTAAATAATAGGCAACACCATTTACCAAAGTGCCCGAATAATTGCCACTGCCCGGATGTACAACCATTCCGGCAGGTTTATTAATGATTAAAATATCATCATCTTCATAAGCAATATTTAATGGAAAATTTTCCGGTTGGATTTCGTTGGTATCCGGATGCCGGTTATCAAACATTACAATCTTATCAAACGGACGGATTTTATAGTTGGATTTAACAGGCTTATCATTTACCAATACCATTTCAAGCTCAATAGCCTGCTGCACTTTATTACGGGTGGTATTCTCCAGTCGGCTCTGAATGTATTTATCAATGCGTAAAGGCACTTGCCCTTTATCTATCGTAAACGAAACCCTTTCGTACAGTTCCTCTGTTTCCTGCTCACTGTCAATATTTATTATTTCTTCGTTCATAATTTTTGTTGCTTAAACTTTCTTTCTTGTGCCTTGTTCTTTTAACAGGGTTAACAACATTCAAAAGGTTGCCAACCCTTACTGGAGTGCACCTTTATAGCTTGTGCCTTCTATTTCTTAGTTTTGCAAAATTAAATCAATTGCGTTGGATAAGCAGGCAGTTATATTTAAAGACCTCGGAATCATCGATTACAAAGAAGCCTGGGATTATCAGGAGGCTTTGTTGCGGAAGAATGTGGAGATAAAGGGCGTACGGCATAAGGCACAAGATGCAAGTGGCAAGGCACAAGATTTAGAAGGCAATGAACCTGGAACTCAACACTACCTGCTTTTCTGTGAACATCCTGCTGTTTACACCTTGGGTAAAAGCGGCAAGCCTGAGCATGTGTTGATTGATGAAAAAGAAATGGAGCAAAAAGGGATTCAGTTTTTTAATACCAATCGGGGAGGAGATATTACTTTTCATGGCTTGCAACAAATAGTAGGGTATCCAATCCTCGACCTTGAAAAATTTTATACCGATATCGGAAGATACCTGCGTGAACTGGAAGAAGTGATTATACTAACATTATCAGAATACAATATTAAAGGCGAACGTAGCAAGGGCGAAACCGGTGTGTGGATAGAACCCGGCATTATCGGTAAAGAACGTAAAATATGCGCCATGGGTGTACGTTGTAGCCGATGGATAACCATGCATGGCTTTGCATTAAACGTAAATACCGACCTAAGCTATTTCAACAATATCATTCCATGTGGAATCGAAAACAAACAGGTTACATCCATCGAAAGAGAATTGAAACACAAAGTAGATTTTGAGGAAGTAAAAGAAAAAATAAAAAAGAATTTTGAAAAAGTGTTTGGTGTGAATTGCGAATAGCGAAAAAACGATTCTCTAAATAAAGGATGCATGAATATTTGACCATTAACATCATCATCTCCCGTCTTTCGGAATAAAGACATGGTATTTCTCCACTAAAACAGTGTTGTCGTATAGTTGGTAATTGAACCATCCGGAATGTAAAAAATTCACCTTATCCACTATAAGGTATGGTTCGTGTATTTTATTGATCTCAAAAAGAAAATTATTTTTATCATCGTAAAACTTGATAAAATACTTATGGGTGGCTGCATTTGGCAGATTAATAATAACATTGTTATCCTTGCCCATATAGATTAATCTTCCGTAAACATAGGCATTGGGCGTACTTCCTTTTACTGCAGCAGGTGTGGGAGGTGCATCAATATCAGGCAACTCCAGTGATACAGCTTTAAAGCTGTCAATTTGCGGACGGTGCGATTTTGTAAAGACATACGAACCGCCATCAAACGCTACAAATACCCGGTAAAACATATTGGTATTAGGCGCTTTGTTATCTACAATACCATTTTGTTTGTTCATGGGATTTAATACCGTGGCAATGGTTGTAAAATTGCGAAGGCTGTCTGAAGAGCGCTGGATATTAAGATTGCTGATATGTTGTCCGTAATTATTTTTCCAACTGATTACTATTTTTCCGCTGTAATTTTTTACCATGATATTCGGCAGTGTGTCCTGCGCAAAACAGGGCGCAGAAAAAAGGATGGTTGAAAATATAACTGCAAATATTATTTTAGGCATAAGTAACAAAGATACTTTAAAGGCTTCTGTGGCAAAGATACCCCGATGTTAAAAGCATTCAAAATAATAAGATTCCCGCTGGTAATGAAAGATTGCCTTGTAAGCCGCCCGTATGTAAACAAGCGATGGTGCTGCCTTTCGGGAAAATATCTTTTTCAATCGAATCAAAAACTCCAAACAACATTTTAGACGTATAAACGAAATCCGTAGGTAGCTGATGTTGTTCATATACTTTATTCATAAAGGCAATTAATGCGGTATTGCTTTTAGCATAACCTCCAAAATCATAGCCTTGCAAGATCTTTAATGCATCAAAATTGGCTTCGCCTTGTGTGAGAAATGAAACTCTTTCTTCAATATCCTGCATTCCTCTTAAAACGGGAATACTGATAATCTGCTGTTCTTTTTCAGCCCCTAACAACAGTCCCGCAATTGTGGTAGCAGTACCGGTTGCGCAGCAAATATGGCTAAACGATTTTTCTTTTAAAACATCCATAATCAATGCAGCTCCCTTTGCACCTAAAGGATGATAACCACCTTCGGGTATAATAGTACAGGCACCAAACTCAGTAATTAAACTATCCAAAAATTCCTGATTTTCTTTTTGAGCATATTCGGTTCTTGAAATAAATTTCAATTCCATCTCATGCTCCAAACAAAAATTTAATGTGTGTGATAACTGTGTAGGTTTTTCCCCTCTTACAATGCCAATTGATTTTGATCCGGATAATTTGCACGCATAAGCGGTAGCAGCCAAATGGTTAGAATAAGCACCGCCAAACGTAAGAATGGCTTTACTATTGGATTGTATCGCCTCTTTTAAAAAATAATGCAGCTTAAATAATTTATTGCCCGAAATAATGGAATGAATCTTGTCTAACCGTATTACGAAAACGTTAATTTGCTTTCTCGTAAATATTTCATCCTGCAAAGCAGTAATTTCAATTTTTGGAATATTTAAAAGCATTTTAATAATAAGTTTGATTATTCTATTTTCGCAATCGCAATTTGCAATTAGTATTCTGTAATTTGAAATTTATATTATGCAACCAACTCTTTTGATTTTAGCAGCAGGAATGGCGAGCCGTTATGGCAGTATGAAACAAACACAATCTTTTGGTCCTGCCGGCGAAACAATTATGGACTATTCTATTTATGATGCTATCCGTGCCGGTTTTGGCAAAGTAGTGTTTATTATCCGTAAAGATTTTGCAGATAGTTTTAAGGAAGTATTTGAGCCGAAATTAAACGGCAAAATAAAGACTGAATACGTTTATCAGGAAATGACTTCTTATTTGCCTGAAGGCGTACAAGTTCCGGAAGGGCGTACAAAACCATGGGGCACGGGGCATGCGATATTATGCGCTGCTCAAACAATTAAAGAACCATTTGCAGTAATTAATGCGGATGATTTTTACGGACAGGATTCTTTTGTAAAAGCCGCCGATTTTTTAAATAATGCCTGCAACGAAAAAACATA
>Ga0206858_1209_pt1 | contig 12395 bp, 7 predicted proteins | sample Alteio_BWOrgCont_46_FD_152622 | JGI IMG/M metagenome (GOLD analysis project Ga0206858, IMG submission 152622) | Enriched cells from forest soil in Barre Woods Harvard Forest LTER site, Petersham, Massachusetts, United States -... | ecosystem: Environmental > Terrestrial > Soil > Temperate forest > O... | reverse complement strand
AGTTTTCCTATCGACTTATCTAAATTTAAAAACCTGCAATATTTATGTTTAAGTAACGACCAAATAGAATTTATACCCAGAGAGATTGAGCATTTACAAAACTTAAAAGGATTAGAGTTAGTAGGTGAAAACCTTAAAACATTACCGCCTGAATTTGCTGAATTAAAAAATTTAGAAGAGATTTATTTAAACGTAAACAAAAAAACAGATTTTACACAAAACGTAAATGTGTTAAGCACTATACCCAAATTAACCATACTGCATTTAGAAAATGGCGAACTGGTAGAACTACCCGGGAACTTTAGCATACTAACACATTTAGAAAAATTATACCTGAATGATAATAAACTAACCGATGTACCTGAGCAGGTTAACGGACTTAAAAATTTAAAATATTTAGACATGCAGCGCAATAAAATACCACCTATAAAAATGAGCAATTACCAAAACTTTGGTTTAAGGGTAAAATTTTAGTTTGCTCAATCACTAATGTGCATAAGCACCAATATCAGGATAAGAATTGCTAGGCCCAATAAATGGGTTGTTTATAATATCGGTGATGTAATTACCATTAGCGGATGAACTACCATCATTAATTGCCGCCGAATTAGAATTAAGTTTAAAGTCATATGCTGATGGACTAGCAAAACTCATGTTTTGATTTATCAGACAGCTATATACAGATGGTGCATTTTGATTTAAGCTGCCTGCTGTTTTTAAAGCGCAATGGTCAAATTTTATAAGCCCAAAAGCATTTACAGACCCTGCAATGGTATCAAATTGAAATTCTTCAGCTAATGTGCCATCCATAATACAATTACCAAAGTATAAGCTATCTGTAGCAACAGAAAGTTCGTTGGCACTATAATCTCCAAAATAAAAAGAAGGGGTTGTACGTGCGTTAGATGCCTGACTATTATTGCTTTGATTCCAATAATTAGCGAAAGTACATTGGAAGAACCTATAACTGCCTCCGTACTCAAATCGGCACAAATGCTGCCCACAATTAACTACTATATTATCTCCACCTGTTATATTAAAAAAATGCCCCAAAATGCCTGCGTAAGAGCAATTTTGAATAATAGTATGATCTATAGCAAGTCTTCTAGATTCACCTGTATAGGCATAATTACCCGTAGCTAATCCATCAAAAACAGAGAAACCTGCATGCACACCTACAAAAGCATTTTTTATGACAGCGTAGCTAATTTTACTAGGGGCTCCTCCTTCATTAATCCAAATTCTATCCCATTGGCCGGGTACATCTTTATATTCATCTTCCAATCTATCTCCTTGAAAAGTAACAGGGTTTGACTGTGTTCCATTAATTTGTATGTTTCCGTATCTAGAAACCCAGATACCGCCACTGTTGTGCACATATATTTGAGCGCCCGCAGGTATAATTAATGTTTGTGTAGAATCTACTAACAAGTAGCCGTAAATTACATGGGGCTTATCTGTTGGCATTGTATAAGTTCCTCCATGGTCAGGCACCCCCGGTAACGTATCGTAATAAAGAGCTTGCGTGTTGCTTTCTATAAGTGATTTTTCATTCATATAATAATATGCATTTTGCCCAAAAGCAATTAAATCGAAATACTGTTGGTTACCGTTTAACTCAAATAAAATAGAATCGCGGTAAATAAACGGGTTGGTTTGGTTGGTGGGGTCAATGGTAACTTCTACAAAAATATACATGCTATCTCCCGCGGCAATTTCAATGTTGCTGAAAGATTTTCCGGGAAGTCCATCTACATTTAAACGATAAAACGAGGCGTCGCCTCTGGCTAAGCGTATAGAAGATATATTTACTTTACCATTGTTTCGGTTATGTACCCTAAAAATCTGGGTGGTTGAGCCAATTTTGGTAAACACGGTATCAAACATAATTGAGCTTTGCGAAAAACTTAGTTTGGCATTGGAGCTGGTAATTACTTTATCTTTTTTACAGGAAATAAAACAGCCGAAAAACAGTAAAATAGCCAATATGTAAAATAGTTTTTTCAATGCGTAAAATGTGGTAACGAAAATACTTGTTTTTTATTTTACAGGCTACATCTTTTTAGTTCAGCCTTTTACCTATTTAAAAATCAGAAGCTGTAAATTGCTTTGCAGGCTGCCATTACCGTATATTTTCACCAAATACATGCCAGCCGTAAAATCAGTACAATTAATTTGCTGCGATGTTGCGGTAATGTTTTCTTGTTTTAAAATTCTACCCTGCATATCGCAAATTTGCACAAAACTATTTTCGGCTACATTAGCTGATGCAATAGTAAACATACCTGTAGTTGGGTTTGGATATATGTTATGCTGAGCACTTTGCTGTATTTGTATAGCAGTAGTTTGATTTTGACTGCCAAAAAAGAAAATTAAAACATCTTTCATTACCGTATCGCGTATAGCAGCGGGGTAAATAGTTTCAAAAGGATAAGCCATATAAACCATTTTGCCCGTTTTTGTACCTCCGGTAAAAACACCTGCGTAATGCAAACATGCATAATCTGTATTAGAGGTTGCATAATGCAAATCGGGCGATGATCCATTTATAGTAGCAACAACATCGGGGTAGTTTACATTATAAGTGCCATGTGTTCCGTTATCAAAATTAATAGTATCAGTGCTTGCATAAATAGATGTTGAAATTGTTTGTGCAAAACTTGCATAGTACGTTCCGCTTGTGTTATTTGGTGCATCGGCTACATAACTTGCTTTTAAATAATTGTTGTAAAATTGTTTATCGGCAGTGGTGCCGCTATGGTCTAAATCCCAACCAATTTCGCTTCCTGATGTAAAGAAATAACCGCCTTGCTTTAAATAATTGCTTACATAAGTTTGTTCATGTGGGCTATATGTTGTATCAGCCGTACTTTCTTCGCCCAATATCCAATCGACCACACGGTAATTAGCAAGCGGTACAATGTTATCTGTAATGGCTTCATTGGTACAAGACTCTACATACTTATTATTGTCGTAAAAAGCATTGCCATGTTGTATGGTAAAGTTATAGGTGTTGCCAGTAATAACCCTGTCAAAGCCACTTACAAGCAATGTACTGTCTTGGTGTGTAGTTGGCACGGCTGCCAAAACCTGCGACATAGCAGATGTAGTGGGGTTAATAGAATCGTAAGCCGAAATTTTTACAAAATAAATTTGATTAGTAGTTAAACCCGTTAGCACCAAATTATTTTTAGGGAGTTGGATAGGGGTATTAAAAGTTGTTCCGTTAGTGCTTGTATAAACGTTATAATGTGTTACACTTGGGTCGTTTTCTACTATCAGTTTTAATGAAGTAGCACTATTTTTTAGCAATGCGAACGATTGCGGTGTGTTTATTGTTATACCATACGGATACCAGGGTTGCGAAACAACGCCTCCATGAGCTAATAAAGGGTTTAGCGTAGGTGATTCTAAAATTGCCTGAATAGTTGTTGGGGTTGTACCATTAAGCATACAATTGTTTTGCACCAATCGTATACCATGACTATAATCCATGTAGGTATCGGCATGTACATTGGTTACCGGCTGTATGTAGTTTCCATTTTGATAGTACCACCCATAAATAACCACACGGTTTGCTATAGCATAAATTGTATCAGAAATTATCACATCTTTTTTATCGCCACTGGTTAAGCTGCCTAATGGGTTTGAAAACGTAGCACGTTGCTGCCCAACTATCGAATCGTGGTGTGCGAAGAAAGGTACTGTGCTCATTAACTGTCCGGCTGTTAAGGGTTGTGGCGCCAATTTTACAGTTGCAGCAGCCCAAATATCACCTACCATTTTGCTCGTTGGTAAGGTTGTTCCGGTAAGGTCGCCTATTTTAGTAGCCAGCATAGGGCTCATAGGCATTAAAAAATAATTGGTATCGCAACCAATGGCTAAATAATCGGGGGCTACATAATACGTAACGCTTTGTGTGGCAGTACCAATAGTTGCCGTTGAAGTAACGGCTACAAAGGTTCGGTAAAAATTTGGCACGTTACCCGCCGAAACCTGTGTATAAATCATGTCCTCACGATTAGTTAGGCTCAGTGTGGAAGATGCTATGGTTGCTTCAAACTGACTACCACTAAGTGCATTAGTTTGACGCGCAGGTAAGTTTAATGTTTGGGAAAACAAGTTTACACAACCAAACAAAATAAAAGAAAGTAAAAGTTTACGCATGTTGCTATTTTAAGCTAAGATAATAAATGCAACGTTAACAGCAACTTGTTTAAAAGTTAAAAGTAGGCGCATAAAACAAAGCCGCTTATTTTTTAAACTTGAGAAATTATTATGCACTATAAAAAAATCATAGCCGTTGCTGTCCTGTTTTTCCTGCTAATGCTTTCTCTTTTTTCTTGTGGAGGTAAAAAGAATGAAAACAGCGACAAAAAAATATTTCATTATAACGAGCTTGCGGGCATTAGTTCTTTAGACCCTGCGGCATCAAGAAACACCGAAAACATTTGGGCAGTAAATCAGTTGTTTAACGGTTTGGTGCAAATGGATGATAAACTAAGCATTGAACCTTGTATTGCTAAAAGTTGGGATATATCTGAAGACGGAAAAATATATACGTTTCATTTACGAAATGATGTTTTTTTTCATGACCATAAATTATTTAAAGATGGAAAAGGCAGAAAAGTAAACGCATCCGATTTTGTTTTTAGTTTTAGTCGTTTGTTCGATCCAAAGGTGTCAAGTGCTTTATCGTTATTAGATAATATTGACAGAATACAAAAAGGTGGATTTGCCTCTCTTAACGATAGCACCTTTGTTATTTATTTGAAAGAAAATTTCAGTCCGTTTTTAGGAATACTTACTATGAAATATTTTTCGGTAGTTCCGCAGGAAATTGTAGATTATTACAAAGAAGATTTTCGTAAAAATCCGGTTGGTACAGGTCCTTTCAGTTTTAAAATGTGGGAAGAAGGCACACAGCTTACCATGATTAAAAACCCAACCTATTTTGAAAAAGACGCCAACAACAACCCGCTACCTTATTTAGATGCGGTATCTATTTCGTTTATAAAAGATAAAGAAACTTCTTTCATGCAATTTATGAAAGGCGATTTGGATATGATATCGGGCATGGATGCTTTTAACCCAAGCGAGGTGTTGGATGATAAAGGCAAGCTAAAACCTTTTTATAAAAAGAAATTTGTACTGCAAACACAACCTTACTTAAAAACAGATTATTTAGGTTTTTTAATTGACGAAAAAGAAAATTCTGTAAAAAACAGTCCAACAACAAATCGCAATGTACGCAGGGCAATAAATTATGCCATTGATAGAGAAAAAATCATCAAATATTTTCATAAAAATTTAGGCATTCCGGCAACAGCAGGCTTTATACCGGCAGCATTACCATCCTACAATCCAAACAATGTAAAAGGGTTTAATTTTAACCCGGATAAAGCACGTGAGTTATTATTAGAAGCAGGTTATCCGGATGGAAAAAACTTGCCGGAGATATTTTTATTCAGCACCGAAACCTATACGGATATGTTTGAGTTTATACAATCTGAATTGGCCGAAAGCGGGATTAAAATAAAAATTATGGTTGAAAAACCTTCGGTGTTAACACAGGCAATTGCAAATAACGAAATTCCGTTTTTCCGTAAATCGTGGGTGGGCGATTATCCGGATGAAGAAAATTTTATGAGTTTGTTTTACTCAAAAAACTTTTCGCCTAAAGGGTTTAACTATACTCATTATAGCAATCCCATTTTTGATAAGTGTTACGAGCAGGCACGTAATTGCTTAAACGATTCAATAAAAATATCACTCTACCAAAAAATGGATCAGATGCTGATAGATGATGCGCCTATTGTACCATTATATTATGATGAAGTAGTTAGGTTGGTGAGTCAGAAAATAAGTGATTTAAACACCAACCCCATGAACCTGTTAAACTTAAAACAGGTAAAGAAAAACTAAGCAATTTCTTTTTTTAGTCTTGCTTTAACGATTGCGTTTAAAAGAATTACGGCTAAAATTATCGAAGCTCCTAAATAGAAATAAACAGACATGTGTTCGGTTTCGGGCCAAATTATAATGGCAAAAATAATTCCGTAAACCGTTTCTAAATTAACGGTAAGTGTAACCGTAAACGGGCTTAATTTTTTAAGTAAGTTGGTGCTTGCCACAAAAGGAAACGCTGTACCTACTACTGACAAAATAGCCAAGAAAAAGAAATCGGACGAAGAAATAACAAAGAATTCTTTACTGAATTCTCCTGTAAAAAAAAGATAACCTGTAAGGCAAACTAAGCCGCCACTTAATTCATAAAAAGTAATTACTTCAGAAGTAGTATTGCGTACTAATAAACCATTCCATACGGTAAACAAAGAAGAAGTAAGCGCTGCTAAAATGCCAAAAATAAACCCCATATAATATTGTATCTCAACCGAAAATATCATGGCAATGGCACAAATAATAAGTATGCCAAATAACATTTCGTACCAAACTATTTTTCGTTTATAAAAAATGGGTTCTATAATAGACGTAAATAATGCGCCTGTAGAAAAAGCCACCAACGTAACCGACACATTTGAAACTTTAATGGCATTGTAAAAGCAAAACCAATGAAAAGCGATTACTGCCCCAATGGAAAACAGAATGAGAAATTTTTTCTTACTTACACGCAAGTTGGTTTTTTGCGAAGAAAAATAAATAATGAGCGCTATTAGCGTAATTAATATACGGAACCAAACCAACTGAAATGCCTGCACCGATATACTTTTGCCCAGTATAGGGCTCCAGCCCCAAATAAAAACAATTAGATGTAAGAGTAAATGATGTTTGCTGATGTTCTTTGGGATCACGTTGGCGAAATTAATGTAATTTTGAAAACATAATGTCACAAGATTTTATTTACTTAGATTATAACGCCACAACCCCTGTTGATGAAAGGGTTATGCAGGAAATGTTGCCTTATTTTACCACTCATTTTGGCAATGCAGCAAGCAAAACACATGCCTTGGGCTGGCAGGCAGAAGCCGCCGTAGATAAAGCCAGAAAACAAATAGCATCGTTTATTAATTGTGAAGAAGGAGAATTGGTTTTTACATCGGGTTCAACCGAAAGTTGTAACCTTGCCATTAAAGGAGTTTTTGAAAAATATAAAACAAAGGGTAACCAAATAATTACAGTTGCAACCGAACATAAAGCTGTTTTAGATACTTGCGCCGCACTTGAAAAACAGGGTGCTGTTGTTTCACATCTTTCTGTATCACCTGAAGGGTTAATTGATTTAGATGAATTGAAAAACAGTATAACAGATAAAACCATTTTGGTTTGTGTTATGCTGGCTAATAACGAAACAGGTGTTATACAACCCATAGAGCAAATTGCAGAAATAGTACATGCAAATAAATCGATATTATTTTGTGATGCCACACAGGCTGCCGGAAAAATGATGCTTGATGTAAATGAATTGGGAGTTGATTTACTTTGTTTATCTGCACACAAATTTTACGGACCAAAAGGCATTGGTGCTTTGTATGTTAGAAGAAAAAATCCGCGTGTAAGTTTGCAGGCACAAATAGATGGCGGAGGACATGAGCATGGTTTACGCTCAGGCACACTAAATGTACCTGCTATTGTTGGCTTTGGAAAAGCCTGTGAAATAGCTCAAAATGAAATTTGGGATAATAATACTAAACTATCTTCACTTCGTGCAAAAATAGAACATCAGTTGTTGGATATAGAAGGAGTGCGCATTAATGGAAGTACACGCTACCGTTTATATAATACTGCCAATATTTGTTTTAGCGGCATTAAAGCTGATTTACTTATTTCTAAAATAAATGATAAACTATGCGTGGCTGCAGGTTCTGCTTGTACATCGGCGTTAGCGCAACCATCGCATGTTTTAAAAGCAATGGGTTTAAGCGAAGCTGATTGTTATTCTTCTATACGTTTTAGCTTAGGAAAATATAATACAGAACAAGAAATAGAAACAACCATCTCTTTAATTAAAGAGATGGTTGAAAAACATTTTACTGTTTAATTTATTCCTGCTTTTTTCTTTTTAGCTGGCGGAGCTTCTGCGGCTTCTGTTTTATTTCTAAACACCAATTTATTATCAAACATATCTAATACAATTTCTTTGTCTTTTTGTATCGTATCTGCTAGCAATTGTTTAGATAACTCGTTAAGCACTTGTCTTTGAATAACACGTTTAACAGGGCGCGCACCAAATTGAGGATCGAAACCAAGTTGCGAAATCCATTCAATAGCCTCATCGCTTGCAGTCATTTTAATATCCTGTGCAGCTAAACTTTTTATTACACTTTGTAATTGTATGCGCACAATATCGTTCATGTAATGGCGAGATAATGGCTCAAACATAATAACCTCATCTATACGGTTTAAAAACTCAGGACGTATAGATTTTTTCAATATTTCGAAAAGTTCGGTTTTTGTTTTAGCAATAACTTCATCACGGTTTGCATCGGTTATCTTTTCAAAGTTTTCTTGTATTAAATGAGAGCCAATGTTAGACGTCATTATAATAATGGTGTTTTTAAAGTTAACCATACGACCTTTATTATCAGTCAGGCGACCATCATCTAACACCTGTAACAAAATATTAAACGTATCAGGATGTGCTTTTTCTATCTCATCTAACAACACTACGCTATATGGTTTTCTTCTAACCGCTTCGGTTAATTGTCCGCCTTCTTCGTAACCTACGTATCCGGGAGGAGCACCAATTAAACGACTCACACTATGACGCTCCTGATACTCGCTCATATCGATACGAGTCATGGCATTTTCGTTGTTAAATAAAACCTCTGCCAAAGCTTTTGCCAACTCTGTTTTACCAACTCCGGTTGTTCCTAAAAATATGAAAGAACCAATAGGGCGTTTAGCATCTTGCAAACCGGCACGACTACGGCGAACCGCATCGGCAATGCTTTCAATGGCTTCATCTTGTCCTATAACACGTTTGTGCAATTCAGCTTCTAAATGCAATAATTTTTCTTTATCGCTTTGCAACATTTTGGTTACAGGCACACCGGTCCATGCGCTAATAACGCCTGCAATGTCTTCGCTATCTACTTCTTCTTTTACAAGCTGACTACCACTCGCTTTTTCAGTTGCTAATTTTTGCTCATACTCAACTAATTTAGCTTCGGCATCTTTTATTTTGCCGTAGCGTATTTCAGCAACCTTACCATAGTCGCCATTTTTTTCGGCGGTATTGGCTTCTTGCTTAAACCGCTCAATGTCTAATTTTAATTTTTGTACAGTTTCTATTAAATCTTTTTCACCCTGCCAGCGTGCTGTTAATGCATTGCGTTCGTCATTTAAATCAGCTAATTCACGGTTAAGCTCTTCTACTTTTTTGTTTTCACCTTCACGTTTCATTGCCTCACGTTCAATCTCCAACTGCATAATTTTTCTATCGGCAGCATCTAATTCAATTGGTTTAGAATTTATTTGCATGCGTAATTTAGAAGCAGCTTCATCAATTAAATCGATGGCTTTATCAGGTAAAAAACGATCAGATATATAGCGTTGCGATAATTCAACCGCAGCAATAATGGCTTCATCTTTTATACGCACTTTGTGATGCGCTTCGTATTTTTCTTTGATACCGCGTAAAATAGAAATAGCATCTTCTGCCGAAGGCTCATCTACCAACACTTTTTGAAAACGACGCTCAAGTGCTTTATCTTTTTCAATATATTTCTGGTACTCATTTAAAGTTGTTGCACCAATAGCACGAAGTTCGCCACGTGCTAAAGCTGGTTTTAAAATGTTGGCGGCATCCATAGCACCCTCACCGCTGGCACCTGCACCAATTAAAGTGTGTATTTCATCAATAAATAAAATAATATCGCCGTTGGCAGAAATAACTTCTTTTACAACCGCTTTTAAACGCTCTTCAAACTCGCCTTTAAATTTAGCACCCGCAATAAGCGAGCCCATATCTAAGGAAAAAATTTGTTTGCTTTTTAAATTTTCAGGTACATCGCCATCGTTTATACGATGCGCTAAACCTTCGGCAATGGCAGTTTTACCTACACCGGGCTCACCTACCAAAATAGGGTTGTTTTTAGTACGACGAGATAATATTTGTAACACTCTGCGAATTTCTTCATCTCTGCCAATAACCGGGTCGAGTTTGCCTTTGCGTGCCTGCTCGTTTAAGTTAATGGCGTATTTGTTTAATGAATTATAAGTTTCTTCTTGACTTTGACTGGTTACACGTTCTCCTTTACGAAGTTCTGTAATTACAGATTTTAAATCCTTCTCGGTAACACCTAAATCTTTCATCATTTTAGAAACGCTATCACCGCTTGCTAAAACACCAAGCAATAAATGCTCGATAGAAACAAATTCATCTTTAAATTCTTGTAAGTATGAATTTGCTTTTGCAACTGTTTGATTAGCTGAATTAGAAAGATACGGTTGCCCACCGCTCACCTTAGGATATGAGTTTACAATGCTATCTAATGTTTTAGAAAACACTTGCTCATTAATGCCCAGTTTTTTTAGAATAAAAGGCGTAACACTATCATCAACCTGCAAAATGGCTTTTAAAATATGTCCGTTTTCTACAGCTTGTTGCCCATTCATAGTAGCTATAGTTACAGCTTGCTGAATGGCTTCTTGTGATTTTATGGTAAAATTATTAAAGTTCATATTATTTATTTTCTAATTAGACATCAATAAGGAGTCCAAATGAAGATACAGGAATTTTTGGCTGCTATTCAATAAACAGCAAGACTAAATAACAGGAATTACAACTTTTTAACGACTTTTTAGCAGAAAGCTCGTTTTTCCAATAAGAATTAGATGAAATTGAAGGGTAAAAATTAGTTAAGCGTTATACTGCTTTGTCCAACTATAACACCATCGCAACTTATTTCAATAATGTATTTGCCCGGTACAAATGGGCCATCACCTTCGCACAAAGTTGTTACGCCAATTTCTTTATTAGCATAATCTATGCTGGTTTTGCCTGCATAGTAACCCGTTGAACCATCAAATTTAAATTTGTAGTTATCATCGTAACTTTTGGCAAGCTCTTTTCCATCGGGAGTCATAATGCGTACAAAAACTTCTCTGGTACCGGCTTTGGAAATTTTATTTTCACCCAACGAATAACTAACTTTTATAGCATCTACGCGTTTAGCTTTGGTGGTAACGCTTCGTTTTTTTCCTCCCTTTTTTATATCGATACCCTGAGCTGTAATAGAGTAGCATGAAAGCAGAGAAGCTTTATCAATTGTGCCTTGCAGCGATTCTTTTTCTTTATTTAATTGAGTAGATTTATTTTTTTCCTCATCTAACTTTTTAATAACCTCGTTTTTTTCGACAATTAATTTTTTGTTTAATGTGTTAAGCGAATCAATAGTGTGCACATAACCCTGCATAATTAAACGAAGTGTTTCCGTTTCTTTTTTCAGCTTGGCAATAATGTATTTATTTCCTTTATTTTTTTCAGCTTCTTTTATAAGCTCCTCTATCTGCGCTTTTTTCTCATCAATATCGGCTTGCAGTTTTTTGTTGCTTGTATGCAGGTTTTCGTATTCGTTTTTTAGGTTTACTAAATCAGCTTTAATATTCTCCCTTTCAACAAAAACTGTTTTTATACTTTCTTCTTTCTGAATAACAATTTGTTTTTCTTGGTTAACCATAAACACCAAAATGCCGTTACCAACAAGTGATAAAACTAATAACAACCAAGGCAAAAGACCACCGCGTTTCTTTTTTTCCTCCTGAGAGTTTTGTGTTTCTATATTTTCTTCCATGACTTATTTGTTTTGAATTTGTTTAACAGCTTCTTTAAAATCTATACGCTGGTTGTTTTTAAATGCTACCACAAAAGCATCCTTATAGCCTGCGGTACGTATTTTTTCCTGATGTTTTATTACTTCATCGGGAGTTGAAAAACTACCCGATGTAATTTTATATAAGCTACCTACCTTATAGTACCAAATATTATCAGCGTTTTTATACTTGTCCGACTTTATATCGGGTTCGGTTTCGCTCATAGCAAATTGCACCCTAAATACTATGCCTACTTTACCCTCCGGCGGATTGCCAGTTTTTATTTTTTGTACCGTATCTTTTTTTGGTGTTCTATCTTTGTAATTATTTACAATATCTTTTGCCTTGGGCGGAACTGTATCAGCTGCTTGCTTCTGCATTTTTAACAGCGAATCTGCTTTTTGTTTTTCAGCTTTTATTCTTGCTTTTTCTTCGGCTAATTTTTTATCTGCTTCAATATTTTCATTTATCTGCTTTATTTTTTCTTTAGAATAGGTTTCATCCGGCATAAGTTCTAGTGCTTGCTGATACTGAACAGAAGCCGCGTTCCAATTTTTTTGAGTGGCAAGTTTATCACCGCTGGCAGTTAAAGAGTTGTATTTAGTTTTTAATTCTTTTTT
>Ga0206858_1207_pt2 | contig 12426 bp, 9 predicted proteins | sample Alteio_BWOrgCont_46_FD_152622 | JGI IMG/M metagenome (GOLD analysis project Ga0206858, IMG submission 152622) | Enriched cells from forest soil in Barre Woods Harvard Forest LTER site, Petersham, Massachusetts, United States -... | ecosystem: Environmental > Terrestrial > Soil > Temperate forest > O... | reverse complement strand
TTGAAAGCCACGGTTCCAAATGTTAATCCAATTCAAGACACAAGCAATTTATATAGAATAGACTGGACTGATAGCATTGCTGCTAACGAAGTACATTACAGAGATGAATTTATAGAAGCCGTACTAAATAGGGACACTGAAAATCCAATCAAAAAGTTGCTTAGTTACTCAACTGGCAAGACAATCATTGAGCTTTCATCGCAGTTGTACGGACTTCAACAGCCTGATAGTTATCAGAGAAGGTTTATAGGATACCTTGAAAAGCCAAACATCACAGAAAATACAGGCTTTGACACAATTCCCGACTTATATGGAGTTCTTAGTTATGTAGACCCTATATCAAATACGTCTCAATTTTTGCTGCTCAAAGCAGAACAAGATGCTGATCCATCAAGCATATGGCGATACGTGTATTTTGATGGTCTTTCATTTGAAGGCGTTCAAACTAAATCCAAGAATGAAAACTTCCAAATAAAAAACTCTGAATTTCAACAGTGGCATTATTCAGACTTCAAAAGCTTTTATATAGTTCTTAAGTTTAAAGGAACTAAAAACGCTATACTTCGGATACCTGTTCGTAATGACCGTATTGATATCAGCAACTTACATTCAGACTTGTTTGAGTTCCAGCTTAAATAAGTCAACAATCTAAATTACTGTGTTGATAATAATCTGGGCTTAATTTCATTCTGCCATTGACAAGACAAAGGGAACGCACAACAGGGGATTGGCGTTATGCTGGATGACATACGAAATTCAACATTTGTGCTACTATCAGCTTTTGAATATTGGCTGAACTTTTATACCTTGAATGCCAGCACAACGCCAATACCTAAACCGTTGTGTGCCATTTTTAACAGACTTTGCGTTTCAAAATAATCATACTATTATTAACCATTTCAACACTTGCCGTTGGACAAGGAGATCAACTCTATAAATTTATCGGCAAGGACAGAAAATATGGTTTCATTGACAAAAATGGAAATGTAAGGGTAAAACCAATTTACCTCAATGTGCAAGATTTCAGCGATGGTCTATGCTTTGTTTCAAAAGAGGTAATTACAAAAGGCTATAAGTGGATTTGTATTGATACAACAGGAAATGAAGTTTTTGATATACAAGACAATTTTCCAGAAACAAACTTTAATCAAGGATTTGCCCGAATTAGCAGTTTTACTGAACAATGGTTTATAAACAAGAAAGGAATAAATGAATTTAAGGAAACGTGGAAAGACGGTTACAAAGAATTCAATAATGGTGTTGCTTATGTAAGTGATATAAAGTTTTCAAATTTTTATCCAATTGATACCACAGGACACAGAATAGGTAATAAAACTTATTCAAGCATTGAAATTTACCAAAACCTCAAAAGCAATTCTTCACTACCAACAATAGACACATTAATTAAATTTAAGCAGGACAGTTTATGGGGCTTTAAAAATAAAAGTGGCGAAATAGTCATAAAACCAAAATATTATTTGGCTGATAATTTTCAAAACGGTTTATGTGCTGTGAGACTCATTTATCAACCCTTTGAAATAGCGAACGACTATTATTTGGACGCAATAATAAATACTAAAGGAGAAGTAGTTAGCAGACAACCAATGCATTGTTATATGGGATTTCAAGGTGACTTAATTGAATACTATGAGGGTCCGCACTTTGGAGGAGACGTTCACTACCTTGACAAGCACGGACAAAAAATAATCCCGAAAGAATAAAACAGCACACAACATTAGTATTGCAGCAAGTGTGACTGGACGTTATAAAATATCCGGCCTGAAGCAATACCTCTCCGTTAGCTTCCATTAGGTGGAACACTCTGTAATCTATAACTTGCAAATACAAATGAAAGAATATCAATTTCAGTATACACCAATGAAGGACAATTTTATTGCGGGGTTGTCAATAATTGGCATATGTTTTTTGACAGAATTCTTAGGTATATATAGTCACTTAAATTTTATTTTTACTATAGTTCTAACTTTTAGTATAGGATTTTTGTTATTTAAAGTTTTTAAAAGAAAGGTGGTTCATTATTGTACCGCAAAATTGAGCGACAGTTCTGTAGTTTTTGAATTTCTAAATGAAACGAAGACGTTCAACTTTAATGAATTGATTTCTTACAAATCTTACTATGGAAATAATGGACCAGTATTGTATTTAAATAGTGACACTGAAAATTTTAAACTATTTGCAAACAAAAATTTTTGCAAAACCACTGACTTCAAACTATTTTGCGACGATACAATAACTCAACTTGACAAATACAGCGACAGTCATAATTCTGCATTAATACACGCAGGCTCAATATTCGCAACAAAAGGAATGTTGTATTTTTTAATTGCTGCTACAGTGATTTATCTACTTGCGTTCTTAATTGAATCAAAAGCATTAATAATTGCAATAGGAACTTGCGGAGGATTTTGCTTATTATTTTTTTGGGCAATGTATCTTATAACCAACAAAAACAGCAGCTAACATTGCATTGGCGTTATGTCGGGGGACAGATTAATAAACTTCGGCTTCAGCTTTCTATCAGCTTCAGTTCGGGCTGGATATTATTAATTTAGCTGTGGTTCTTATCTTTAGCTTTTGTAATTGTATTGGGCATTGGTTGTGGGCTGAAGTTTTTTCAAATTCCGCCACAAACGCCAATACTAAACGTTGGCAGCCATTTTGTTGGACACTTCACTATGAAGAAATTTTTAAAAAATAATGCAGGTATAATCATTGGAGCAATTTATGCTTTGACACTCCGACTTATTTTTAATGTCCGAGGGCTTGACGAAGCATTTAGTCTTTTCTCTGTAACATTTATTTGGTTGACACCAATCGCAATTGGACTTATCCCACTTTTTTATGCAACTGATGAACAAATAAAAGAATGGAGATTTAGAATTTTAAGTCCTATATGGACTGTTGTTGTTTTCTTCCTTCTATGTTTTCTGACAAGAATTGAAGACTTGATTTGCTTGTGGGTAATCCTAATACCATATATGCTTGGAGCTTTGACTTGTGGACTTATAGTTGGAGCAATCATTCAAAAAAGGAGACGTAACAAAGGGACACTTTTAACAATTTTAGTTCTTCCATTTTTAGCTTGCCCTATTGAACAACAATTTTCGACACCTACAAATAGCTACACAATTATTACAAGTGTTACCATTAACGCAACACCTGAAACAATTTGGCAAAACATAATACGAGTTAAACAAATTGCTGACAATGAATATCAAAAAGGTCTTTTTAACTACGCAGGTATTCCAAGACCACTTTATGCAGAGTTAGACAAAGACACTTTAGGTGCAAAACGAATTGGGCATTTTGAAGGAGGTTTGCAATTCGTTGAAACTGTAAATAGTTGGGAAAGAAACAAGCATATTGGATTTGACATTGTTGTTGTTCCTTCATCAATTCGAAAAACGATTTTTGACCAACATATTTTACGAGGCAATCACTTTAAATTTTTAAATGCCGACTATACTCTAAAGCCTTTACCAAATGGACAAACTGAGTTAATTTTAAGTTCATCATACGAATTAAATTCAAAAATAAATTCTTACGCTTCTTATTGTGGCAACCAACTTTTGACGGACTTTCAAGAAAGACTTTTGAGAGTTATAAAAGCAAGGTGCGACAAATGACGAGGAAGAAAAACGGCTATTTATTCCGCTCCGAGTTTACCTCTAACAAACATAAAGCTTCTCAGACTCTGTATTAATATCAGCATTTTTCCATCACTATTTTTTTAGAGTGAGACCCGGAGCAGAAGGAATAGCAATTCTCTAATTTTCACGTACCTTCTTATCTGCAACTTCAAATTGAAACCAGTCAGATTCAACTTCATGTTTTACATCTTTATAATAGTAATCCATCTGTAGTAATATTTGGTAGGTGCCTGATTCAAATGGGAAATAGTTATTTAGATTTAAAGTATCTTTCAAGCAATCTAAATATCCATAATTTTTATACTCAGAGTAGTCATTTGAATATAACTCAGTTATGAAAATATCTGTCGTTAGTCCTATTCCATGACCTTCAATTATTTTCCTTAAATAAAATCTACAATTGCCCAAAACACTGTTGCAATTATAACCTATTGTATAATAATTCTTTTTTTGAATTTTAATTACCTCATTCGTATCATTTATTATTAACAGAGGAATTAGATAACATATTGAGTCTTTAAAAAAAACATTTGCTTTTAATTCTACAAATGAATATTTCTTTAACTCCTCCGGCAATGGAGGCTGTGGCATCGTCTGTGAATAACAATAACATGAACAAAACAAGAGAATTACTAAACAAAAAAGGGAGTTAGTTTTTTTCATTTTATTTTATTTCATTTTAGTTAGAAAGAAATTTATTCCGCTCCGAGTCTCACAATATCAATCAGCTACAACCATCTATAGCACGTAAAGGTGATAAAAAAAGACCGTTATCATAAGGTATTTTTCGTTTAACCGGCATGTACTAAAGATAATTATTGTGGGGTAATTTGTTACAGTCTATCTAATAGCGGCGGGTTCTGCAAACCTACGCACATAAGCCAGCGTAGAAACCCGCCTGAGAAACTTTATACTTTTTAGAGTGAGACTCGGATCGGAAGGAATCAAGGATAAAGAATAAAATAATCCCCGCTTTTATGGCAGGTTTTAATTTTATTAACTTAGCGAAAAAGAGAGAATGATTCTAAAATTCTGCACAACCCTATTAGATTTTCAATCGGATTCAGGCATTGTATTTTACATTTTGTATTTCCTTGCTTATGTGATTCCAGCTACCCTGATTTTATTCTCCCTAACGAAGCTGTTTTTTTATTTCAATAATTCTTTTCAGAAAAAAATACCCAATAAACAGTTGTTGCTTTTTTCTTCTTTGGCTGCAATCGTAACCGACTGTTTAGTGTATGCATTTACCGGCAAAATAATATTGTATTATCTATAAGAACTTCTTGAACAATCCTAACAATAATCTCCATTACAATAATCGTCGGATTAGTTCCAATAAAATATACTCAACAAGTTGAAAATGAAAAACATTAAATAATGTAAATATTGCCTATAATTATACAACATCAATGTTTGAACATTAAAAATTTCTTAACAAAGATTGGAATTGTATTTGCAACATACTGTTTGATTGCTTGCCATAATTCAATATCTACTTCCAATATACCTTTTTTTGTTTACCTCTTTAATCGGGGGATTTAGTTTTGGTTTCAGGGGTCGTCTTAATCAGTGAGCGACCCCATTTTTTTAGGCTATCCGGCTTAACAAAACTCTGTGCAAAAAAACACTTTCTCTATGATAGAAGTTAAAGTCTTTTCGGAAGAGTTTTAAAGTAGCTGCTTTTTGTTTTATTGTTGTACTATCGGCTTACCGTTTGATTGAACTCTTTTATCTGCTGCCTCTTTTAAAGAAACCGATGAAGCCGTTGCAGGCTTAACTATTGTAACAGCGGTACTTTTAGTTGGCTTATCCTCTGTTTTTTTTATTGGCACTTGTTGAGCTGTAGCAGGCCGGGTAGCAACAACAGTATTGTCTTCAGTTTTTATTGGCGGTTTATTTATTTCCTGTGCCTTTAATGCAGTCTGCATTAAAACAAAGCAAAGTATAAAGGATAGTATTTTCATGATAGTTTATTTATGTATAAAATGAATTGTTGCTATTTTACATTAACCAATACTTTAATTACACCGGTTGCTGCATCAAAGTTTTCCAGGGATTTACCGATTGCTTCACCTGGTTTTAATTTATTAAGATCTGCTTTCATTGCATAACCGGCTTTGTCGGATGTTACAAGGATATCGCCTCTTTTAATGGCACCGTTTTGATTGCATACTTTAGTGGGAATAACTCCCACAACACCTAATGGCACTTCTTTATCCAGGCTTTGTTCAATATCTTTTTCAGTAAGCAGTACGCCGGGTTTTGTTGCATATACACCTGCCACTAACATTGAATAAGCTGTATCCGATTTCTCTAATGTGCGGTCTGTTTTAGTTGAGATGATCAATACATCACCGGCAGAATAAATATTTTTATTCCCTTCCACATCAAAAGCTTCTGCAAGGTCTGCTCCACTGCTTTGCGTGCCGCCATCAAAAAAACCTTTTCCCGTTCTGTCAATCCTGGCTTTATTTACGCCTGCAGTTTGAAAGATAGCAGGGTCGCCGCTTGTACCTTCCTGATCGGCTACCAATACAGTGCCCTGGCCATAATTTACAGCTTGTACAACGATCCCATAACCCGTAGTGGATGTATGTTCAAAATAACCACCATAGCCACCTGTACCGGAAGATACTCCGTAAACACCGGCCGTACCTTTGTTACCAAATATTGAATTCACTTCACCTCGTACACCGGCACCAACGCCACTGGTATTATTCATAAAAAAACTTCCGGCATTGCCTTGCGAGTGATCCGGAATTACACCCGGGCCATTACTTGTTACATATAATGCATTGGATGTATTGGATGAATTTGTATTGGTAAATGAACCAACACTACCTGTGCCACTGGTAGCAGCAACTATCGTTGGCTGTGCATTGGATGTATTCGTTATTTGAAAACTGGCATCTGCTCCCAATCCTGCTGTGGTAGCAAACAAAGCATTACCAAAACCCGTTGCATTGGTGTGATCAAAATAGCCGCCATAGCCACCTGTGCCGGATGCTGTTCCATATACACCTGCTGTACCGAAATTCCCAAAGATAGAATTGGTTTCTCCACGAACACCGGCACCAACACTATTGGTATTATTCATAAAAAAATTGCCGGCATTGCCTTGCGAATGATCTGCAATTACTCCCGGACCAACAGACGTTACATTTAAGATATTTACAGTGGTTGAAGCATTGGTATTAGTAGCTGTAAAAGCACTACCCGTGCCATTGGTAACCGCTTCTAAAGCTGTTTGAGTATTGGATGCATTCAGGTTTTCGAAATGGCCGGCCTTTCCTGTACTGCCGCTGATGCCTACTTCTCCCAATACACCTATACCATTACCCGAAGCATCTGTTGCAATAAAACCTTGTGTTCCATATCCCGGCCCATCATTCCTTCCCACTACCGATCCGGTTGGTGTTCCGCTTTGGCTTACTGTTCTTCCTGTTATAGCTTCTCCTGCTCCGGTATTGTCTGAAATTATACCGGCAGAAGATAAAGATGCAGTTGCAGTATAGGTGCCGGTACCACCTGCACTGCTTGCATTTATTGCCATACCTGTACCGGTATTGGTAATAGAAAATAATGTTGATGTTGAATTAGCAGTGCCTGTATAAGGCAATGTCAGCGTAACCGGATTGCTTGCTATCTGCAACCAGCCTGTGCCGGCTTTATAATACCAAATACTCTCAGTTGTATTATCATATACTGTCAACCCATCGGCGGGTGTAGCAATAGCCGTACGCTGCACCGAACTCATTCGTGGTATCAGCAAGCCTTTCGTTGTGCTGCTGATATCGAGCATTGAACTTGCATTGGGCAAACTGGCCGTAGTATTAATGGCAACCTGTGCGTGGAGATGAAAACTTGCTGCAACTATTAGCAGGATCAACAATAGTCTCTTCATAAAAAAAGTTTAAGTAAAGTAAATGTATTGTTTTCTCTGTTATTTCATAATTAATTATTCTATATGTGAGTAATTAATTGTTATCTTTTTTTCAAATTGCTGCTGCAACAAACCCTTCAACTTATATTGCCTACTTGTTAAGATTCTTATTTTCAATGTTGGGAAGCAACCCTGTAAAGATTCCGATAAGCGGCAGAAAAGAACATAATTTAAATACATACTCAAGGCTTGTTTTATCAGCCAGTTTTCCTAATACCGCTGAGCCCAGGCCGCCCATACCAAAAGCTAAACCAAAGAAAAGCCCTGCAATTAAACCCACTTTTCCAGGCACCAGTTCAGTAGCATATACAAGGATGGCAGAGAAAGCAGATGAAAGAATCAGCCCGATAATTACGGATAAAATACCTGTCCAAAATAAAGAAGCATACGGCAGCATCAACGTAAAAGGTGCCACGCCTAAAATGGATATCCAAATAATATATTTCCGGCCAAAGCGATCGCCCAACGGACCGCCAAAGAGTGTACCTGCTGCTACTGCTCCCATAAATGCAAAAAGATATACCTGCGATTGCTGTACGGATAAATGGAATTTATCGATAAGATAAAATGTATAATAACTGGTCATGCTGGCCATGTAAAAATATTTTGAAAAGACGAGTACCAAAAGAATGCTTAATGAAAACAAAATCTTTTTGCGTGAAAGCGAAGGCTGTTCTTCTTTTACAATGGCACTTTTGTTGGAAGCTTTCAGATCCAATTGTTCCTGATACCATTTGGCTATGCCGGATAATATTATAATGCCGAGCACAGCAGCAATGCAAAACCAGATAATATTAAACTGTCCGTAAGGAACCACAATGATTGCTGCCAGCAACGGCCCTATTGCACTACCTGCATTACCGCCCAATTGAAAAATAGATTGTGCCAATCCTTTTTTGCCACCCGAAGCTAAATGCGCTACCCTCGATGATTCCGGATGGAATATGGAAGAGCCGATGCCGATTAAACTTACAGCAAATAAAAGATGTACAAAGCTTCCGGCAAAAGACACCAGCAATAAACCAATCAATGTAAAACTCATACCGATTGCAAGTGAATATGGACGGGGTTTCCTATCCGTATAAAAACCAACAAAGGGTTGCAGGATAGAAGCCGTTAGCTGATACGTTAGCGTAATAAAACCTATTTGCGTAAAGCTGAGATTAAACCTTGTTTTAATAATTGGATATACTGCCGGCACTACCGATTGCAATAAATCATTTAATAAATGCGTAAAGCTTATCGTAAATAAGATTGAATAAACAGTTTGCTGAACAAGCTGTTTTGGTTGAATTGCCGTTGCTGAAGATTTAATAGTTGTACTCATGATTCAATAACAAATAACTTAAGTGATGATTAATTTTATTGGTTGCCCTGTCCAATTATTTTAGCTGCTGTGTTCCATGCTTTTTTAGCATCTCTGTCTGTTATGCTTTTTAAAAGCAGTTCGTGCAATGCCTGTGTTTTTTGAAATATAACCGTATCAGCATATAAATGATGGAACCAGGTTTTTAAATGAATGGAGGCTGATTTATATAGATCTGCCAGTATTTCATTTTTAGATGCTTCTGCAATGGCTACATGAAAATGAATATCTGCTTCAATACATTCTTCAATCAAACCCACCGCAGCCGCCTTTCTCCGGCTGTTCAGATACCCTTTCATTACCAGGATATCGTTATTGGTGCGATTGACGGCTGCTTTCTCTGCAATCTTCATTTCAAGCAATTCACGCACTTCATTCAAATCCTGCATATCGGCTCTTTTAAGCCGTTGCTCAAACGGTTCTTTGCTGCCGGTTACATTTTCTACAAACGTACCTATCCCCTGCTGCACTCTTAGTGTTCCGGAGTTTGCCAATATTTTTATAGCCTCCCGTATGGTTGACCTTCCTACACCAAACAGCTTCATTAATTCCGGCTCAATAGGCAACTGGTCGTTTGCTTTATACTGCCCAAGGGATATTTGCCCTTGCAGCTTCTCGGCTACTTTATCAGCAAGTGATTGTTTATTTATTAAGGTTTGCATAATTCAGCATATCATCTGATGAATTGTAAAGATAAGACTTTATTCAATAAAATGCTGCTTTAAAATATGCCACCTCTTTTGATTTTCGGTGTACAAAACATATCTTGCCCCTATTACCATTATTTAAAAAATGCTCCATGCAAAAAATTGTACTGCTTAGTTTCATCTTATTTTTTATAACAAAAATTAGCTTTGCGCAAACCTTTGCTACCATTGACAGCATTGGCAAACACAACGACAGTGTAGCAAAAGCCGGCGACGAAGTAGTATTTACAAAGGTTGACAAGGAAGCCGAATTTCCGGGAGGCATCAACGGATGGCGTCAATATCTTGAAAAAAACCTTAGGGCAAATGTGCCGATAAAGAAAGGCGCCCCCAATGGAACATATACCGTAATCGTTGATTTTATTGTATCAAAGGATGGAACAATTTCAGAAACAAAAACCGAAACAAAATTTGGGTTTGGAATGGAAGAAGAAGTTATCAGGGTAATTAAGAAAGGACCAAAGTGGATACCAGGCAGACAAAATGGTAAGCCGGTAAACTCTTACCGACGCCAACCGATAACTTTTTTAATCAGTCCCAATTAGTAAATCAATGATTAATAAAGTCGGGAAAAGTTTTTTGCATATTTCCTTAAGCCTTTATAGGCCAATTCAGTCACCAAGTATAGTAAGCAACATTTTATTACTTACCATATAATCCGGATTAAAATCCGCAGACTCCATATAAGCAAGAATAGCATTATAGAATTGAACAGCTTCCGGTTTATCCAATAGTTTATTTAATTGGGACATGCACACCAATAATTTTCCGTTACCAACTTTAAATTCAAAAATAAAACCCAGTTTGTGATTTCGTTGAAGGTTGTCGATTACCTGTACCAATGGATGATACTTAGGTAGAGTACTATCAAGTATTAACGAGTTGCTTGCTTTAATAATAGAGAACCATTGCCAGTTGGTGTAGGAATCAGTTGGGAAATTATTAAACAACGGGTGAGCTGTATTTATCAACAGCCCCAATGTTCCGGGAGAGATTGGTTTCTTTGCTGTTTCGCTTATGTTCTTAAACATATCATAGTTCCAGAAATCGGGAGGAAATAATCCCGGGAAACTATTTTGCTGAACGTCTTCTGTTTGTGGCAACAACAATACTTTAGCGCCGTTTTGTAATTGCGCTAAAACTTGTTGATTCAATTTATTAGCTACAATTATATCCTTTCGAGATTCAACTTTTGCATGGGAAGGGTAAACCCATATAGAATACACATTACTATACCGGCTATTTTTTAGCATAACCGTAACCGTTAGTTGTTCCGGTTTTTTAATGGCAGAAAGGTTGATACTAAAGCTGCCAACATCTGTCAATCCTCCGTTTGCGATTTTTGATTCCGGGAAACTGCCTTCTCCCACAATTACTCCTTTTCTGTTACTGATTTTCCAACTCCACCCATCCTGTATTATATGATTGGAATAATTAGCGACAATGAGCTTCGCAGAAAAAACCTCCTCATTCGTCCAGCAATATTTACGAAACTCGGGCAAGAGTACTATATCATTACAGGATTGCTTCCATGCTTTGGGTGTGATCACATTTTTACTATCCATAAAAGCATCCAGTATTCCAACTAATGCAGTGCCTTGTCCGGGGTAATCCTGCAAGTCGAGCAATTGAAATCCTGCCATCCCTTTTGTGCGAAGGGCTGCCTCCATCTCTGCCTTATAACAAATTGCAGCCCATGCTCCGGATGCTTTTTGAAAAAGGCTGTCCATACCTGCCATCCCCGCTTTTGCCAGGCGGCACTTAAAAATTTCGAGGTTCCATGCACGCAATACTCCGGTGTATTTATTAATCTCTTTATAGTCTGGGAAAATTTGATACTGTCCTACTTCATGGCTTATCACAGGTATTTTTAATTGAGCAATGGCTGTATCAAAATTATTTTCTGTTGATGGAGTTTGTGTATTTAATATGCCACCGTCTTTCGCATCTACAAAAGCCTGCGTTAGTCTTGTATGTGCAAGCGTTGTGTCGTAAGCATAAGGCGTGCGTGCTCCAATAAAATAATCAGCAGCCTTGGGTGGCGCTACAAAGCCACTATTGTTATTGGAACCAAAAGCATACAAAGGCCGATGGTCATAAGCTTCCAATGCAAGCATATTTTTTTCTACACGGCTATGGCCACTCCATATTTCGTTTCCCTGTGAAAATAAAACAAAGGAAGGATGATTGGCATAGGCTTTCAGCATTGCAATACCTTCCTGCTTCAACCTTTCTGCGATGGAATCAGATTCCAGTCCTCCCCAAAAAGGCAGTTCTGCCTGGATATAAATACCTTCTTCATCTGCCGCTGCAAAAGCTGCTTCGGGCGGACAATACGAATGAAACCGGTAATGATTGATGCCATAGGATTTGGCAATCTTATAAACTCTTTTCCATTCGGCTTTATTGGTTGGCGTATATCCCGTAAGTGGAAATACAGCCGCTTCATGCTTGCCTCTTAAAAAAATATTGTGTCCGTTTATAGAAAACTGTGTTCCGTTTACTGCAAATTTTCGCATACCAAAAAAAACGGTTTTTGCATCTTTCATTTTTCCGTAAGAAAGAATAGCTGTTACACTGTAGATGGGTTGCTGGTATTCATCCCATAAACTACAATCACGCCCCAAAAAATATTCCAGCTTGATTGCAGAACTGCAGCTCGTAATTGTATCCTTTGTTTTTAAGAATACTTTTTTGCCCTCCATTGTCCTCTCTACCATCAGCCGGATATTCACC
>Ga0206858_1118_pt1 | contig 12511 bp, 12 predicted proteins | sample Alteio_BWOrgCont_46_FD_152622 | JGI IMG/M metagenome (GOLD analysis project Ga0206858, IMG submission 152622) | Enriched cells from forest soil in Barre Woods Harvard Forest LTER site, Petersham, Massachusetts, United States -... | ecosystem: Environmental > Terrestrial > Soil > Temperate forest >... | reverse complement strand
GTATTAGGATTATTAAGATTTAAGCTATCGCCTCCTAATTCTGGCCAGTAAGCTGTTTCAAGATCTTCAATTACGTACAAGCCATTTTGATTTAGTTTGGGGAACAAAATTTTGAATGTAGTAATTACATGATTATTGATATGGCTGCCATCATCAATAATTATATCGATATTCCCAATCTTATTGCAAACATCATTTAAAAAAACTTCATCAATCTGGCTTCCCTTAAAAATTTTTATTCGTTTTTCTTCTAATGGGCTTTTGTCATAAATATCTACTCCGTAGATATTGCTATTGCGGAAATACTGTTTCCAGGTACGCAAAGAATTACCGCCTTCGGTCGGTATTTCATAACCGCCAACACCTATCTCCAATACGTTTAATTTCTTGTTTCGTACAGCTTTAAAATGTGTATGATAATGCTGGGTGTACCAATGCATCCCCCATTTGTCTGTTCTCCAAATTAATGCCAGTTTATTTAAATCACCGGCAGCCAAAATTGATTTGGTCCGGTTAATGGCAGAGCGGATTTTTTTATGCGTTCCTTTAGAAAAAAAACCTTTTATAAGTTGTTTCATATAAAAAAAAGATAGAGTTGTGTTAACAGTCCTTTGATATGCAATCGTCGTATTATCGCATAGTCTTTATTCCAAAGTGTAAATATAGCTTTGGAATAATTGTATTCGTATTTATAAATAATCCCATTATCAAGGCAAAACGAGCTTATGCGATTAAAGTCTTGTATAAATTCCTGATTAGAATTATTGAAGAAATGACTAACAATGTCTTTATATGCTTTACTTAGTTTCCTTGTTAATTTTTTTCTGTCCTTCCCTTTATACTTTTCTTGAATTGCATTATAAATCGAAATTACAAATTGTATCCTCCCATCAACCGATTTTTTTATATCGGTTGATGTATTTTGATGCAGATTGGATGCCATTCGATAATAAGAATCCGGGGGTAATTCTTTAAAAACTTTGTATTGCAATGTTTTATCCAACAATGCTCTTGTATGTAATTCTGGATCTTCGGCATACGTCATAGATTCATTAAACCCATTCAGCTTTTGAAGCGTTTCCTTTTTCCAGATGGGTGCCATTACCTGCCACGGAATTTGCAAACGCATAAACATTGAAAGGTAGTTGTCGCCTGAAGATGGATGCAGCGAAAACATTTCATCCATATCGCCCGGATATTGCTTAAATTTCCACATATTAAAAACAGCATAGTCTATTTCGGGAGATTGACACATTAGCTCTAATCTGTTTTTTATGCAATCTTTATCTAAAATATCATCCGTATCCAAAAAAACAATATACTTCCCTGCTGCTGTTTCAATTCCTGCATTCCTGCAAGCAGAAGGTCCTTTTAGTAATGAAGTACGTTTTAATAATTTTATTTTTTCGTTATCAGCTATAAGTAATTTTAAATTATCCAACTCTTCATTTGTAGAACCATCATCAACAATAATGACTTCCCAGTTTGTGTGGGTTTGTGCTAAAACTGAAGTAAGTGTGTCTTTAACTATATAGCCACGATTGTAAAAAGGGATAATGATTGATATTAGAGTTTCCAATCTGTCAAGTGGTTAATAAACGAACAGGGATAAAATAAAAAATGTAAATAAAATATCTACTTGAAAAAAACTTCAATCTTTTTTGCAATCACTTCAATTGAAGCTTCATTTAGGAAATAAGCCCTCGCTTCTTTTCCTTTTGTTTCAATTTCGCTCATATGTTGTTCCAAATGTGCCAGCAAATTTGGAAGTTGATCTATATTTTTATAATCAAGCACCCATCCCCTTTTTTCTCCAAGTAAAGTATTCATATCACATACATTGGTTGTTATTATACCCTTACCCATTGCCATAGCCTCTAACATCTTAGCAGGTATTTGAAATTCAGTTGATGGAATTGGGGTTTGAATAATAGGAATCAGATCAACCACATTTACAAGATGCGGCATTTTTTCGTTCGGCAAAAAACCTAACAAATGGCATCGCTCACCTAAAGTAACTTTAGCTTCCTTAAAAATATCACTTTGTGGATTGCCGGCAAGCACCAAGTGCCAGCCTTTTGCTAATGGGTGCGATAAAGCCTTTATTAAAGCCGGAACGCCATTGTAATAAACAGGCTTGCCCGCAAACAATAATAAAGGGATATTTTGTGGCAAATTAAATTGCAACCTTCCTTGTTGCTTTTCGGGATATAATGCAGGGTCAAATTTTTCAGCTTTAGGACCATGTAAAACAATCTTGCCACCATACCTTTTTTGCAATTGTGAGCAAACTACTGTTTTTCTTTTTATTAAAAACGTAAGGGGATGTAATAATTTATTGTAAACCGGATTAACAGGGTAATACTTATTCTTTAATAATGCCTTCCATCCATTTCCAATAAAAGCAGCCCATAACTCATTATCTTCTGCATCTAAAATAATTCTTTTTTTCAACCCAAACCAGGCATATAATAGCCCCGGCCAAAGTGTTCCCCATACAGGCTTAAATACATACACGATATCGCCGGTAGCCATTTTAGATAATTTATATCCATTGATAATTACCCATCTAATATCATCGTAACTATGTATTGTTTTAAATTCAAATTCATTGCGGTAAGGTTCGTAAATTTCTTTCGTGTAGTATGTAAGACCCAAAATTTCTACTTCATGCCCTAAACTTTGAATGGCTTTTGCTATGGGGTATGCCCGTACTATAGGATTAGACGAAAGATCATGTACAAATAAACTTACTTTCATTTACTTTTAAATAAATCAGATAATTAGCAATAGTATTCTACTTCAACCAAATAGGTGGCAGGTTCTCTGTAATTTCAATATTTTCAAAAGCTTTGCTTTCTCTTGCTCCTACTTTATCTACCCAAGCAGCCATTTTTGCGAGGCCCTCTTTCAAAGAGGTTTCGGGAAGGTCAGGGAAAACAGTTTTTATTTTTGAATGATCGCTGTAGGCAATTTTTACTTCGTTTCTTGCTTCGGCATTTATTATTTTGTGATCCGGTTTGCCAAGTAACTCCTTTACCTCCGTAGCTAATTCGTTTACTGTAAATGGAACGTCTGCACCAACATTAAAAACTTCTCCGTATGCTTTGGGTGTCCATGCTGAAGAAGCGATTGCTCCAACAATATCACCCACATAGCTAAATGCTCTTTGCTGCTCTCCATCACCAAAAATCGTAAGTGGTTTATCCTGCAAAATCTGATTCATAAATATACCTACTACATTACGGTATTTATCACCAATATTCTGGAACTCTCCATACACATTGTGTGGACGGAATACAACAGAATTTAATCCAAACATATGCCTGGCATTTTGCAAATCTAATTCTACCGCATATTTTGCTATTCCGTATGGATCTTCAGGCATCGGCACCATGCTTTCTATCATTGGAACCTGTCCTGCTCCATATACAGCTATTGAGCTCGTAAAAACAAAACATTCAACCTTATGATTTATTGATTCATTAATAAGATTGATACTGCCAATCAAATTATTATTGTAATTAAACCTTCGTATAAAATGACTTAACCCTTCTGCAGCATAAGCTGCCAAATGATAGACATACTTAAATTTATATTGTTCAAAAATAGATTTGATCAACGCTATATCGTTGATTGACCCGTGAATAAAAGTTGCTCCATCTGGAATATAGTCTTCAAACCCTCCCGACAAATCATCCAATACTATAGGATGTAATTTTGTTGATTTTAATATTTCTCTTGTAAGGTGTGCCCCTATAAAACCTGCTCCCCCGGTAATTAATACATTTTCCATTTTATTCCGATTTTGTATTTTGTTTTAAATTAGAATACCAAAGACTATTTTTATTTGAATGTTCGATGTAAAATATTTCTTCTTCATCAGGTACAGATGTGTTTTCGTACCATGGCAAATGATGGGCTGTATATGGATAAGCTGTACGGTATGCTTTTAATTGCCAATCGCCTTTTGCATAAGGCCTATACAATGCAAAAGTAGTATCAATAAGCGCTTCATATACTTCGTCATTAATTTTATTTTTCCAATAAGTTTCTTCGTAAGCAATTACTTTATCCTTTAATATATAATAATCCGGTAAATCATCAATAGCCAAACTAAACCCAATCTTTCCTGCATCAGTATATTTTGCCAATAAATTCTTCATATAAGATAATATATCAGAAGGACAATTTACAGAAGGCAGAATGTCCGGATCCGTATATACATAATAATCCATTTCAAAATTTAATATCAAGTGTGTTTCCCAAATTGACCTGAATCCTTTGTTTCTATCTAATTTATAAATAGTATAAGGCAAAGAATCGTAATAAGCTAGTAAAGGTTCATAAGTAGAACAGTTATCGATGATGTATATATTATGGTACCCCGCATTTTCCAACCATGTTATTTGCTTTTGCAAGTAACCAAGCCTATTGTAATTATTGATGATAATCGGGAAAGCAAATGGATCACTTATTGATTTGTGAAAAATCTTTTTTAGTTTAGCTTTTATTCTAAAAAAAATATTTGCCCCTTTCCGCATGGAGCATTCTATGGGAATATATTTTGCCATCCTTACTTTTTTGTAAACCCCGGAAACATAAATAATTTAAAAAAAACAGAAATATTCATTCTGTTAAAAAATACTTTCTTCTTGCCAAGGCGATAAAAAAAACCCCTTCTTGCCAATGAAAAATTATTAACATCCATCAATCGTAGAAGATATTTATCTGCAAAATAATCTTCAAGTTCAATTGCCTGAATGTTTGTAAAGTCCCATGCTTCGGGTATATACTTATCGGCTATGGGTTCATCTTCCAAATTAGCGACAATCGTTTTATCCATCCTGTATGTCTTAGCAATAAAAAGCCATATATCATTTGCTTCCTTGTGAAATAACTCAAACCCGTCATAAACCGACTTGGAGGTTTTATGTAATCGGAACTGTGCCAATAATTTATCTGTAATACCTACAGAATTTACTCCATACTTTGCTAAATATCTGAACCAAAGCTCATTGTCGAAAATATAACGCAGGCTTTTATTAACACCGTTTAATTTTTTTATTATTTCCATCCGGTAAAAAGTACCTGGCTGATTCATTTCAATATTTAACATTGTATCTGTAGCTGTAGAACGGATACCCATTCTGTAGGTATGACTAGTACTTTTATCGTCATCATAAAAACAATGCGTATAGCCGCACAAAACATTCTTTTCAGGGTTTTCTGCAAAATAGTTACCTATTACTTTTAATGCTCCTGGCTCCAGATAATCATCACTGTTGAGCCAGTTAAAAATATCCCCTGTTGCTTTGGCAATCCCTTTATTTATAGCATCGGCCTGCCCTTCATCTTTTTCGCTAACCCAATAAGCAATATGCTGTTGGTATTTTTTTATTACCTCAATGGTATTGTCTGTACTTCCACCATCAATTATTATCAATTCATAATTAGGATAGTCTTGTTCTATTACAGACCGTATAGTTTGTTCGATATAGTTACCCTGATTATAACTTGGAGTAATTATAGATATTTTTAATTTAGCGGAATCCAAACTATCGTTTTTTTTGTTGAATCATAAAAATATCAACAGCGATATATGTTTTATAAAATGCCCAAAAAAGAGATAGAAAAAAACCAATAAATAAATCTTTATAACCCTTTTTGTCAATAAAAGAAAAATAAAATTCCTTAAAAGGAACGAGGATTATTTTTTTTGCGGCAACCCTCACCCCCAGATTGTAATTATCGATGCCTTCATTTTTTAAATACCTGAAATGCTTTTTAATAAAAACTTTATAGCTATTCATCCAATAATGATGAAGTAGATTTGTTTGCTGTTTATTTTCATTTATTTCATAAACATTAAATCCTTGTTTTAATGTTCGTCCATAATGAACAGTTGGCAAAAAACTAAACTTGTATTTATTAACCAAAAAATATTTTTTATTAACCCCTCCCCAAACTGTGCCTCTTAACTTTTTCGTCTTAAAATAAAATTGCCAGGGAACCATAACAGCACCTACTTTATCATTTTTTTTTATCACATTGAATTCATCGGCAATTTGCCTTGCAAGCACTTCATCCACTCTTTCATCCGGGTCTATAAAAATAACCCAATCATTCTTAGTAATATGTATCACCTCTGCCTGTACGATTTCGCAGGAAGGGACATTTTTTTTATCTTTTATATAGACGTTCTCTGTATATCGCCTGGCTATTTCGATTGAATCGTCCGTTGATCCTAAATCTGTATAAATTATTTCATTGCAAAAACTTACAGAATCCAGGCAAGGACGTAAAAAATGAGCTTCATTGTAACCTACTATCATTACGGATATGGGAAGTCTATTTTCCATATATTATATGTCCTTAATTTTTTTTGCAGGATTACCTGCATATATCGTTTTTGGAGGCACTGATTTTACTACTACAGAACCTGCCGCGATTACAGCTTCATCTCCAATTTCCACACCTTTTAAAATTATAACATTAGCTCCGATCCAAACATCTTTGCCAATTTTCACCTCCTTATACGATGCTTCTAAAATATTCACCTGCGACCTTCGTTTAAAAGCATCGATGCAATGAAAATCAGTATCATAAATATTTGAGTTTGCCCCTAAACCTCCAAAATCTCCGATTGTAATTTTTTTCACTGCACAAATCGACGACCCTGAAATACCTACTGCTCCAATATCTATAATAGCCATAGGGGTTAGGGTAGCTAATATAACCGGGTGATTAATGCCTGCCTGATTATATTTCGATTTAGAAACAAGTGAACATCCTTTTCCTAAAATAATTTTAGATCCCTTACATTTTGAAATAATAGGCAACCCGAATAATTGCACGTAACCATATTTTGTATCAACACCATAATATTTTAAATACAAATAATCGAAAATCATTTTAGGATGATTGATTACATAATCTGAAATTTTTCTTGACCAAAACCTTATTTTATGGAACAAACTACTCATGCCTTATGCATTTTTTGATACCTTCCAACTAAGTGCGGGATATAAAATACCAGGATGGTTATGCTCGTGCAATATTGAATGGTAATCCGATATTGTCGGATCAAGTTTTACATTAAACATTACAGCATTTTCATCATACGATAATAAGTTCTTTACACAATGGATAGAGAATTGTGGCTTAATCGCATATCTACCTTCATTTAACATGTTCTTGGGGATATGGCATGTTATTGTAAAATCTCCTTCATCAAAAAAGGTAATATCGCTTGTATCTATCTGCTGGCTCCTAAAGGCAATTTCATTATTTTTAATAAGATCAAAACCGATTTTCACATGTTCATGGGGCTCTTTTACTACAATATTCATTTGCACAAATATATCGTCTGTTGAAATAAAATCTGTGCAGGTTTTTCCTTTTGAATCAATGATTGTAATAGTATTTAAATAAATTGTATTTCCCTTATCAGACTCATTCACCCATTGCGCATATAGTTTTTGACTGATCGCATTTTCATACTTACCAATTGTATGATTAATATCTCCATCATATTCTATTTCGCCATTTACCATTAATAATCCTTTGGTGCATAAAGCTTTCAAACTGGCCAAATTATGGCTCACAAATAAGACTGTCCTACCACTTTGGTCGCTCACGCTTTTCATTTTGCTCAAAGCCTTTTTTTGAAATTCAATATCCCCTACAGCTAATACTTCATCTACAATTAATATTTCTGATTCCAAATGCGCAGCAACGCCAAATGCCAGTCGCACATACATCCCACTGCTATACCGTTTTACAGGCGTATCAATATACCGTTCTACTCCGGCAAAATCAACAATTTCGTCAAACTTGTTTTTTATTTCCAGTCGGCTCATACCAAGTATTGCGCCATTTAAAAATATATTATCCCTGCCGCTTAAATCAGGGTGAAAGCCCGTTCCTACTTCAAGCAAACTCGCAATCCTTCCTTTGGCCTTAATGGTACCTAATGTTGGCAAAGTGGTTCGACTTAATATCTTTAAGAGCGTGCTTTTACCGGCTCCATTTCTGCCAATTATGCCAAGCACTTCACCCTGGCTCACTTCAAAATTAATATCCTTTAATGCCCAAACATAATCGCTGGTTCCTTTAGTAGTTCTGTCGTTCGACTCTCCTACTTTTAAATAAGGATCCTCTTTTCCACGGACTTTACTCCACCAACGATTTATATCGTGCGATATCGAGCCGGTGCCTACTTCACCCAACCGGTATTGCTTGGCTACATTCTCAACTTTAATTACAGTTTTCGACATGTGTTAATAATTATTTAAACTGTATCCATAAATGTTTTCTCTACCTTATTAAAAAAGATCATTCCAATAAAAAGAGTTACTGTCATAAATAAAAAAGGATAAAGCAACGAATGAAAATTTACATCCCCTTTTAATACAGCATTCCTAAATCCATCAACTAAAGAAGCAAAGGGATTGAATTTTATAATTGCATACAATCTGGGGCTTTTTTGAGCGACAAAGCTCAATGGGTAATTTACAGCAGTGGCATACATTAATAGCTGTATCCCAAATGTAAGCAGTATTGATAAATCCCGGTACTTAGTAGTTAAAGAAGAAAATACTATACCCAAGCCTAAGCCAATTAATGCCATTAAACATACATATACTGGAATCATTAACCATGCCCAACCAAAATAAGAATGCTCTCCTTTCCATACAAATAATAGCAGCATGGTACAAATCAACAATAACAGCTGGATACCAAACTGAACAATGTTGGATACGATAATAGATAAAGGCATTACCAGCCTTGGAAAATAAACTTTTCCAAATATGGCTGCATTGGTAACAAACACATTGGAGCAGTTTATAAGGCAGGTAGAAAAATAATTCCAAAGAATAATTCCTGACATTTGAAACAGTATTTTATTCATGCCATCAGTTGGTATATTGGCTATCACATTGAAGAGCATGAAGGATATTAGCGTGGTTAATATCGGCTGTATAAAATGCCATACTGGGCCAAGCACCGTTTGCTTATATTTTGCTACAAAATCTCTTTTTACAAAAAGCACCAATAGGTCCTTGTATTTCCAAACTTCTTTTAGCTGTAAATCCAATAACCCGGTACTTGGCTTAAGTGTAATATCCCAATCTTCCGCTTCGTTTATCACAATGTCTTTATTCATTAACAACTTGGTGATTTTCTATAATAAATTTAATTAAATCGAAGTATGCGTAGTGTTATTATTCCCGCAATATTATTACCATGCAAAAATATTGTCTTTATGCTAATGCCATAATGCACTTTAAATGCGCCTTATAAAAAGTATAACTAAAATGCTCCATAAGCAGCATTTGGTCTGGCAAGAACTGCTGGGGTGAATCAATTGCTTTTTTTATAGCAGTGGTAATTTCTTCTTTATCATCCGGGTTTATTAACAGGCCGAGTTTCCCATCGCACAAAGCGTCCTGCGACCCATCTTTATTGCCTGCAATTACAGGTTTACCATAATACATTGCCTCAATAAACACAATGCCAAAGCCTTCTTTTTTACTTGGCATTACATACACATCCGCAAGGTTATAATGTGCTGCCAATTCTTCATCGGGTATAAAACCTGCAAATACAACATGCTCCGATATCTCTAATTTACTGATAAGGTCATCCAGTCTTTTTTTTTCGACAGAATCGTACTTGCCTACAATCAAATATTTTAAAGCAGGATATTGCAATACTAATTTCTGGAGAGATTCCAATACATTGTCATATCCCTTATAGAGTTCTTTAGAAGACAATCTTGTCAATGTCATTAAAATAATTGCATCATCAGCAAGATTGTATCTTCTTAGCAGATTCCTTGATTTTGGCCCGTTTATTGGATCGGGCAGAAAAGGATCCAGGCAATTATTAAGAATATGGAATTTCTCTTTAGGGATACTATTTAATGCAATCATCGTATCCATTGTAAATTTACTCACGGGCAAAATTAAGTCACATTTAAGCAGCATTTTTTTCTTAAAATCCGAAAGCGGCTTCCACACTTCGATACCATGCGCCATCATATATACCTTAGTTGACGGCGACACTAATTTTATAGCATAACCTACAGACAGCAGATTGATATGGCTAAGAATTACTAAATCGCTTCGTTTACCTTGCCAAATGGTTTCATTTACAAATTGCATTTTGTTGTTGTCGAAACCTTTAAATACCTGTGCCGGAAAATATTTATCAATTATGTCCTCATTCTTATCATATGCAGAATAAATCTTTGCCTTATTACCACTTTCAAGCCCTAACTCATGCAATGCTTTGCCCATGATTCTGTTTACCTTTTCAATGCCTCCCGTAGCTGAAAAAACTTTGAGCGTTAAAAGAAGTACAGAATTATAATTATGCCTCGCCATGATTATCAATCAATAATAACGTTAAAAATTGGGACCAATGCATGGATCCGGATTTCAATTTTTTATAACTCTGGCCTTGTTCTTTTGCAATATTATTATTGAGAAGCCACTCTCTGAAAGGAAATGCAAAACCCATTTTGGGCCTATCCCAAATTGATTGAGGCAATTTATCTTTAAATGCATCAATCAGCATTTGCTTTTTATTAGAACCTGCGTATTTAATTCCTGATTTTATTTGAAGTGCAAGCTGTATTAATTCATTATCTAAAAAAGGCACTCTTATCTCAAGCCCATGAGCCATGCTCATTACATCAGCATCTCTTAAAAGCTGATTTTGCATGTACAAATTCATTTCCATCCAACTGGCCTGATTTTTTGCGGATAGGGAATCTATTATTGGAGTTATCGGGCTATCACGTAATATAGCCATCACTTCCGCCTCGTTTGCATTTAAAGTTTTAGCTATTTCCAACGGAACAAACTGCCCACGTAAAAACAGATAACGCCCAATAGTTCCATCAATTGTTAGATACGGTAATCGCTTAAATGCCTTACCTCCTATATAGCTTGTGCCCTTTAACAGCATATCAGGCATATGCTGCATTAATAAAGTAGGCGTAATGCGGTTGAAGGAAGGATATCCACCAAAGAGTTCATCGCCCCCAATACCGGACAATACTGCTTTTAAGCCCCCTTCTTTTGCATATTTGCTGATGAACCATGTATTGATACCATCACAACTGGGCATATCCATTGCTTTGATAATATCCGGCAGGTAGTTATGAAATTCATCTTCAGATACCAGATGCTGAAACTGTTGGCTATGTAATTTTTGCTGTAATAAATCCTGGTATTTTTTTTCAGAGTATCCTTTTTCATCAAAAAAAATAGAAATCATTCTAAGCATACTTTGCTTTTCTTCATTGGCTAAAAGTGCCAATATGCTCGAATCAAGCCCACCACTCAAAAAAACACCAATGGGAGCATCTGCCACCAGGTTCCGTTTTACAGCTTTGCGCAGGCTATCCGTTATCAGTTCTATAGCATTTTTTCTATTACCAATTGTCTCCGTATAAGTAAAATGAGAATAATAATTTACCGTATGATTTTGGGTATGGATATTATACTTTAAATAGCTTCCCTTAGTTAAAGGTTTTACATCCTGCAAGGTTGTAATCGGTTCGGGCAGGTGTCCATAGGCCATTAAGTACACCTGCCAATTATTCCCTTTTGTTTGCAGGTAATTTATATTTTTAAAGGCTTTAATTTCGGAAGCAAAGGCAAGACCATTTTTTGTTACTGAATAATACAATGGCTTAACCCCATTTACATCCCTTACCAAAACTACTTCATCCATTTTTATATCAATCAATGCAAAGGCATACATGCCGTTAAATCTTGCAAAAGCCTTTTCTCCCCATACACTATAAGCCGCTAATATCACTTCTGTATCGCAATTCGTTTCAAATCTGCAACCCATTGTTATCAGTTCCTGCCTTAGTTCTATATAATTGTATAACTCGCCATTGTATGTAATCCAATAGCGTCCATCTGCATAACTCATTGGCTGATGACCAGCCTCGGACAAATCAATAATTGACAGTCTTCTATGCCCAAATGCTCCATTTTGTTGAGCAAACACATTCACACCTTCATCATCAGGACCACCATGCTGTTGAAGTCGGCACATTTCAGTAACCCAGCTTCTTAATAATTCCGGCGAAGCAAATGGATTAATTATACCTGCAATTCTACACATCTGGTTAGCTTAGCTTCTGATTTATTTCGACCTCGTATAATAGGTATAATTGTCGGAAAAATCCTTGTATGTATTTTTAATCCCTTCCTGTAAACTAATAGAAGCATCCCAGCCTAAAGCCCTTATCTTATCAATGCTTAATAATTTCCGGGGTGTTCCGTCGGGTTTAGATGTATCAAAAACTAAATTGCCCTGATAACCGGTTATATCTTTAATGATATTTGCTAATTCAGCAATTGTATTGTCTTTTCCTACACCCACATTTACGATGTCGGAACCTTCATACTGCTGCATTAAAAAAAGGCAGGCAACGGCTAAATCATCCACATATAAAAATTCACGGCAAGGAGTACCTGTTCCC
>Ga0206858_1206_pt1 | contig 12565 bp, 10 predicted proteins | sample Alteio_BWOrgCont_46_FD_152622 | JGI IMG/M metagenome (GOLD analysis project Ga0206858, IMG submission 152622) | Enriched cells from forest soil in Barre Woods Harvard Forest LTER site, Petersham, Massachusetts, United States -... | ecosystem: Environmental > Terrestrial > Soil > Temperate forest >... | reverse complement strand
GGACCTTATCGTCACTCGACGCGCATACCACCACTGTCGCACCGGCCTGTTTGGCGAGTTGCACGCAGCAGGTTCCGACACCGCCGGACGCGCCGAGGATGAGTACTGTTTCGCCGGGCTCGATCCGGCCGCGCGTCAGCATCATGCGGTAGGCGGTGCCATAGGCGACCGGAAGTGCCGCGGCGGCGTCAAAACCGACAGCAGCGTCGAGCTTGATCAACATATGCGCGGGCACACGAACCAGTTCGGCCAGACCGCCATCCATGGTCTCGCCGAGGAAGCCACCATCCACGCGGTCGATTGGATCGACGAGCACGCGGTCACCAATTGCAAATCCCGCGACGTCGGAACCGGCCGCGACAATTTCGCCTGCCACATCGTTACCCATAATGCGCGGCAGGCGAATCTTGATGCCTTCCATGCCTTTGCGGGTAAACACGTCGTGATAGTTGAGCGCACAGGCGCGCATGCGGACGATGACGTCGGCGGGGCCGGGCAACGGGTCCGGATGGTCTGACTCGAAGATGAGCTTGTCGAGACCGCCGTGCTCGTGGAGAACTAGCGCACGCATACAGCACCCTCTGCAGTCTTTCTGCTGACCCGTGTCACGACGATGTCCGATGCCCTTGAAGCAGGCTTTTAGCGGCCTCGGTCAGGCGATTGCGATCCGGCTTGTTGGTGGCGGCGAGCGGAATCGCATCGATGAATTCGATGAAACGCGGATGCGCATAGGCTGGGCCATTGGCGATGGTGAAGGCTTTGATATCCGCTTCATTCACTTGTGCGCCGGCCTGGCGAACGACATAGGCGAAAGGAAACGCGCCCTTGATGTCGTCGGGCACCGGGACGACAATCGCCTGATGCACGCCCGGTGCCTGCTCGATCAGCCGCTCGACCTCGCCCGGCCAGACATTCTCGCCGCCCACGACGAACATGTCGTCGGCGCGGCCGATGAAATAAAAGAAGCCGTTTTCGTCGCGGTGCATGATATCGCCCGAGCGATACCATCCTTCGCGTATGACGTCCGATGTCTTGCCTGGCAGCTTGTTATAGCCCTCCATAAGCATCGGGCTGCGCATAAAGAGAACGCCTTCATCGGTCGTTGCGCCTTCACGCAGCTCGGCATCCGTCCCCGGCAGCGGGTAGCCGCAGGAGATCGCCGGTCGGGGCACGCCGTTTGGATGTGACGAGAACGGGCAAGGCCCGGCTTCAGTGGTGCCGTAGCCGTTGCTGATCACTGCCTTGGGAAAAAGCGCCTGGACCTTGTCTATCAAAGCCTGCGTCAATGGTGCCGATCCCATCGACACCCGTTCGGCCGACGAAAAATCGAGGCCGCCCAGCCGTTGGCTCTCGCGTGCGACGAGGGCGAGCATGGTCGGAACGGAGGTCAGCCAGGTCACACGAAAGCGCGGGATCGCGCGCGCATAGGCCATGGCGTCAAAAGCAGGCAACAGGATGATGCTGGAGCCGCCGCGCAACGCCTGGATGATGCTGAAAAGGCCATTCATATGAAACAGCGGAGCGGCAACGATATAAGTGTGGTGCGATATGTCACCATTCAGCGAAAGAATTTGTTTGGCTGCCCAATTTTGCGATTCGTGAGACAGCAGCACACCCTTTGGCTTGCCCGTCGATCCTGACGTATAGAGGATCAGACCGACTTCACGGCCGACCGGCTCGATCGCCTCGAACGGTCCTTTGTCTAGGAAAGCGTCGTAAGTCGCTGAATCGTCGAAATCGATCCGAACAAGCGAGGAATGGCACATATCCGCGCGGTCGCGATCATGGAACACGGCGCAAAGCTCGGCGTCGGCGACGATATATTCGACAATCGCGCGCGGCAGCTTGAAGGAGATCGGTACGGCGACGAGGCCCGCGCGCATGATGCCGAAAAAAGCTGCAACCATCTCGAAGCGATTGAGAGAGAGGATCCCGACCCTGTCGCCGCGCTTCAATCCGGCGCGCAACAGCCCACGAGCAATCGCGTCGCAGGCCGCATCGAGGGCGCGATAGCTCACCTCCACCGGGTTGCTTTCGTCGCGCAGATCGATGATCGCGGGTTTCTCGGACGCTGCGTGGCCGTCGAAGCAGGAACCGAGATTATCCGTTGACGCAGACATGATTCCCTTCCAAGCGCCGAGGTGAAATGGGGCTTCGCGTAAGACTACGGGCCTTCGCAGCGAACGTATAGTCTCGAAGTTCGAACTCTCCGACGCACAGGCCTCATTCCGGAAAGTGACAGCGAACCAAGTGGCCATCGCGACGCGGCAGCAAGGCGGGATCGTCGGTGCTGCAGCGGCTCTCGGCCTTCGGGCAACGGCTATGGAAATGACACCCTGGGGGGCGGTTGACCGCGCTCGGGACCTCTCCTGTGAGTGGCGGCGCCACATCCTGGCCGACCACAGGTTCCAGTACCGCCGCAAGGAGTGCAATCGTATAGGGATGAGCCGGACGATCGAATATGTCCTTTTCGGTGCCGATCTCGACGATGCGGCCGAGATACATTACCGCGACTCGTTGGCTGACGTGCCGTACGGCGCCGAGATTGTGCGAAATGAACAAAAGACTCAGCCCAAGTCTCGCTTGAAGGTCGGCGATCAGATTGAGAATTTGGGCTTGCACCGACACATCGAGCGAGGAAGTCGCCTCGTCGCAAATGACCACGCGCGGTTCGGCGACAAGCGCGCGCGCAATCGCGATGCGCTGACGCTGGCCGCCGCTGAAGGCGTGCGGGAAACGAAATTCCGCTCCTTCTGGCACGCCGACGAGACGCAATGTCTCGCGTACTTTCTCAGCGATCGTGCGGCGGTCGAGACCGAGTGGGCGCAAGGGTTCGGCGACGATGTCGCGCACTCGGAGTCGCGGGTTGAGCGAAGACATCGGATCCTGAAAAACGGCCTGCAACTGGCGGCGTAAGGGCCGCATCTCGCGCTCGCCGAGATCGGTGATGTCGCGGCCGGCGAGCTCGATCCTGCCGCTGCTTGGCGCCAGAATCTTCAACACCATACGGGCGAGCGTACTCTTGCCGCAGCCGCTCTCGCCCACAATGCCGAGGGTTTCTCCTTCAGCGAGGTCAAGACTTACGTCATCGACCGCGATTAACATCTCGGCTGGCCGCGACAGAAAAGCACGCGACAGAATAAAACGGCGCGACAGGTTCGCAACGCGAAGGATCGGCGCGCTCATGCGCTACCCTCCGATGCCATCGATGAAAATTGTGCGATGCCGCCCTCGGCCATCATCTCGGCTGCGCGCCAACACCGCGCCATCCGCGCTGCGGAATAGGCAATGAACTGCGGCGGCTCCTTGCTGCACTTTGCGATCGCAATCGGGCAGCGCGGATGGAATCGGCAGCCATTTGGAAGCGCGCCGGGCGATGGCATCACGCCTCGAATGACCGGGAGGCGGTCGGTCTTCTTGCGCACGCTCGGCATGGCCTCGAGCAGAAGACGCGTATAGGGATGCGCGGGCTTGGCAAAAAGCATGCTCAAGGGCGCGCTCTCGACCACTTCGCCGGCGTACATGACCACGACGCGGTCCGCCATCCGCGCGATGACCCCCATGTCGTGGGTGATCAGAAGGATGGCCGAACCCTCCCTATCGCGCAGCTCACGCATCAATTTCAGAATCTGGGCCTGGATCGTAACGTCCAGCGCGGTCGTCGGCTCGTCGGCGATCAGCAATCGGGGACGGCAGGCTATCGCCATGGCTATCATCACCCTTTGGCGCATCCCGCCAGAAAACTCATGCGGATACGCATCGTAACGATTGTCGGCGCTGGGGATCCCGACACGCTCAAGAAGCGCGATCGTCCTGTGCCGTGCCTCCGAGCTGCCGATGGCGAGGTGGTTTCGCAAGACTTCTGCCACCTGAAAGCCGATCGTAAAAAGCGGATCGAGGCTGGTCATCGGCTCCTGGAAGATCATCGCTATCCGTCGGCCGCGTACGCGCAGCATCTCTGTCTCTTCGATCGGTAGTAGATCCCGGCCGTCGAAACGGATGCTGCCCTGGGTCACGCGTCCCTGCGCGCCGAGCAGGCGCATGACAGCGAGCGCCGTCACCGATTTTCCTGAACCGCTTTCTCCGACGACGCCGACGACCTCGCCCGGCTCGATCGATAGCGACACTTTGCTCAGAACTTCCCTCGGGCTGCTCTCGCCGTGGAATGCCACGCTGAGCCCGTCGATGGCGATGAGCGGCTCCGTCACCGCCTATCGTCCCTGAAGTCTTGGATCGAGCATATCGCGCAATCCATCGCCGAGCAGATTGAAGCCGATGATCGTTACGCCGAGAGCCAGGCTTCCGAACAGCGCCAGATAGGGGTCCGCGCCCAGCATCGGCAGACCGTCCCGGATCATGCCGCCCCAGCTTGCCTGCGGCTCCTGAATGCCGAGGCCGAGGAAGCTCAAAGTCGCCTCCGCCATGATGATGAAGCCCACCCCGACGGAAGTGCGCACCAGGATCGGCGCGAAAATATTTGGCAGAATATGACGCCAGAGAATGAGCGGCAGCGGTGTACCGGAGACGATCGCGGCATCGATGAAAAGCTCCTGTCGCAGCACGATCGTCAGCGAACGAGTGAGCCGGGCCACACCGGACCACCAGACGATCGATAGGGAGATGATCACGGTCGTCTCACCGGAGCCGAGCACGGAAGTAACAAGAATCGCAACAATAACAGCCGGAAATGCCAGCATCACATCGACCGTGCGCATGAGCAGACCATCGATCCAGCCGCCGAGATAGCCCGCGGCCATGCCGACCGCGACGCCGATGAGAAGCGTGATCGCGAGAACGGTGACGGCGACGACCAGCGAGGTGCGCGCGCCGACGATCAGGCGGCTCAGGATGTCACGGCCAAGCCTGTCGGTGCCAAGCATATTGTTTTCGCTCGGAGGACTCCACGTGTTGAGAAGATCGGTCTCATCGAAGGGGTGCGGCGTGAACGCCGGTCCAACGCTCCCCACGAGAATGACGAAAAGGACGATCACGAAGCCGATCACGGCGCTGCGCTGTGCAACAAAGCGCCGCCAAAGCCCGAGAATGGGTGGAAGATCCCTGGCGGCAATAGGGGCGGCGACTTCCGCGTCCGCTGTCATGCCGCAGCCATTCGCGCGCGCAGCCGAGGGTCGATCGCCGCGTAGAGCACGTCGATCATCAGATTGATCAGTACGAAGAAAAGAACGAACAGAAGCACGACGGCCATGGCGACCGGATAGTCGCGGGCGAACACCGACTCGATCGCGAGCCTCCCAAGGCCCGGAATATTGAAGATCGTCTCGACGACAAACGTGTTGCTCAACAGGCCACCGAAAATGATACCGGCCTGCGTCAATACCGGGATCAAGACGTTGCGAAGGGCATGGCGGTAAATGACCAATCGCTCGCCGAGGCCCTTGGCGCGGAGCGTGCGGATATAATCCTGCTGCAAGACCTCCAGCATGAAGGTGCGCGACAGACGTGCAATATAGGCAGCGCTCGGCACCGCCAAAACAGCCACGGGAAGCACTGCCTGAGCGAGGCTTCCCCAGCCCGCGACCGGCAGCAATCCAAGCTTGATGCAGAGGAGATAGACGAGAAAGGTCGCGATCGCGAAGTCCGGTATCGAAAGAGCGATGACGAGAATCACGATGACGGCGGTATCGGCGAACTGGTTCCGATGGACCGCCGCAAAGGTGCCGGCGATGATCCCGAACGGCAGTGCCAGGAAAATGGCGGCAAGGGCGAGAAGCGGGCTGATCACCAGCCCGGTACCGAGCACCTCGATGACGGGTACGTGGACATAACGATACGAAAAGCCGAACTGGCCGCGTAGCGCGTGGGTCGAATAGTCCACGAATTGTTGCAGGACCGGTCGATCGAGACCGTATTCCGCGCGCAATCGATCGGCCATCTCGACATTGGCTGAATGGTCGCTCAACATCACTGTGACCGGATCGCCCGGTAGCGCCCGGATCGCCCCAAAGGTCACGATCAGCGTCACGACAAGGACCGGAACGATTCCGATGAGCCTCTTGAGGATGTAGACGACCACGCGTTACGACCTAATCGATTGTGGTGTCCTTGAAGCTCGAGAAACCGAACGGAGTGTTGCTGATATTGTGGACGTTGGGCTTGCGAAGCGCGAGGGACGCCTCGATCGGCAACGGAGCCATGGCCCAGTCGTCGAGGAGAACCCTCTCAGCCTGATGATAAAGATCGTAGCGCTTTTGTACATCGATGGTGCTTTGCGCCTCGTCGATGAGATGATCGTAATCCGGATTCGAGTAGCGCGCGCGATTGTAGGGGCTGGGTCCATACCACATCTGGGCAAGATAATACATTCCGTCAGGGTAATCCGCAGTCCAACCCCACGGGAAGAAGGCAACTTCGCCGGCGTTCATCGCCTTGATGAACGTCGCCCTCTCCATTACGTTCACCGTGACGGGCATGCCCAAAACTTTGTGAAGCTGATCGGCGTAATAGGCAAGCTCGTCCTTATATTCTGGCGAGCAGGTGATCATGATCGGCGGCAAGCCTTTGCCGTCCGGATAGCCGGCATCCGCCATGAGTTTCTTGGCCATGACAGGATCATATTTCATCGGCGGCAGGGTAGGATCATAGCCGCCGACGCCGGGGGTAACCACCCCGTTCAACGGGAAGGCCGCGCCACCGTAGAGGCCCTTGATCATTGCGTCACGCGGCAGCGCTAGCGAGACCGCTTCACGAACACGCTTGTCCTTGAACGGCGCATAAAGCTTCTGGTTCATGCCGAGGTAGCGACTCTGGGCGCGCGGGACCGAGAGAAGCTGGTCCTTGTAGCGTGCATCGCCGAGCACTCTCTGGTAGATCGGCTCATATACGTCCAGAAAATCGAGCTCACCGGCGTCGTATTGCGCCAGCGCGGTGTTGGCGTCTCCAACAATGAGAAAGCGGATATCGTCTATTTTTGGAGCGCCGTCCCAATAGTCCTTGTTTGCGGTCAGGTCGACCTCGACGCCACGTTTCCATTGCGTGAATTTGAAGGGCCCAGTGCCGGCGGACACTTTCGTCATCCAGTCGGGGCCTTGTTCGGCAACGATTCCGGAGTCCATGATATAGATCGGGTAGATCGGGAACAGCACGTCGAGCTTTGTGAACGCGACATCGATCGTATTATCGTCGACGACGGTTACCCCTTTGAGGTCCTTGGACTTGCCGGACTTCACGTCATCGGCGCCGACAATGTTCTTAAGATATTCGGCACCGAGGCCCGCTTTCATCGTGGGATCGAGAAGCGTCTCGAAAGTGTATTTCACGTCCTTCGCCGTGAAAGTGCGGCCACTATGAAATTTGACGCCCGGCCGGAGGTGAAAGCGGAAGCCATAACCGCTTTGCAGCGGTTCCCATGACAACGCCAGCGCCGGGACACTTTTGCCATCCGGTGTCTTCGTCGTAAAAGCCTCGTAGACGTTCTCGATAATTCGACCAGAAACGAGTTCCGAGTAGGTGATCGGGTCCATCATCGCCGGATCGGCTTGAATGTTGACGCGAAGCGTCTTGGCTGCCGCAGCCGAACAGGCGAATGCGAGCAATGCGGTACACAAAAATCCTTTGATGAAAGAGCGGGTGATCATTGTCTTTCCCTCGTCTTGGACTGCCGACAAAGTCGTCCGGGGATGCTCAAACGTTTCGTAGGTGTGGTCGCGAGTTCCGAGCCCGAACTAGTCATCTCCGAATTACGAAACATTGCGCCTTGCACTTCGATAAAGTCTGAACGGTACAGCGAAAATCGTCTTTAAATCTAACGAGCGTGATCCTGATTATAAATTCTTGGCCTGTCAATCCGAATACAGTCCGCGCTGAAAAATGATGCTTCCTGCGACGAAAGCCGTCACGCGGCGATGTTTTAGCCAATGGAGAAATCGATGCCGACGGCTCTAATTACCGGTGCTGGGACCGGGATTGGCGCAGAAACAGCGAAGCAGCTCGCCCTGGAGGGTTACGAAATTATCTTGCTGGGTCGCCGATATGAGCCTCTCCGGCAGGTTGCCGATTCCATCGCTCAATATGGCGGAGCGGCAAACATAGAGACGGTCGATGTAACGGACGACGAGGCCGTCGCGCGGGTGATATCGAAGATTCCTCGTCTCGATATTGTGATCAACAATGCTGCGATACCTGGTCCGATCGGCTCCTTGATCGATGCCGATCCGCGTTCCTGGGAGGACACTCTGCTCGTGAATGTCATCGGCCCTTTTCACATCGCGCGAGCGGCGATCCCGATCTTGCTGGCGAGTGGCGGCGGGACATTGATCAATATCAGCTCGGGCGCCGCCGCGAGGCCCATCCTCGGATGGTCTTCCTATTGTGTGAGCAAGGCCGGGCTCTCGATGCTGACCAAGTCGATATGGATGGAATATGGGCAGCGCGGCCTGCGCGTGTTCGGCTTCGACCCCGGCAGAGTCGACACGCCGATGCGCGAAACGCTTCGGGCCTTGGATGAGACGCGACGATACGAGGACAGAAGCCAATTAGGGAAAGCCGCTCTTGTTGCCAAAGTGCTCGCCTGGCTGTGTCGGTCCGAGGCTGACAACTTGCTGGGCCAGGAGGTTTCATTCGCGTCCATCGCTGCCGCGCATCCCTCTTTGTGTCTCGAATGAGGGGCAGGGGGCTGTACCAGCCGAAATTCCTGGCGGGAAAATTTCGCGCGGCGCCATGAATCTTTGAACGCGCTCATGGTCGATGTCGGCCTGACGAATCGCAAACGTGCGGTTCAACGCCGTCGCCTCATGCTGCTCAAGCAGACATATAGACTCCCCTCCCACTGGCGATCAGCGCGTTTGCATCATCAAGCACTTGCGCTTCGGCAAATGATACGCGCCGCCCGAATTTAATCAGACGGCCGCGCGCTACGAGATCTCCAGGCGATGCAGGGCGGTGATAATCGACACGCAGATCGATCGTCGGCACGCCGTGCCCGAGCCGCGAGACCAATGCCCAATCGGCTGCGAGATCGATCAAGCTGGCAAGAATGCCGCCGTGGGTGTAGCGGCCCTCGGCGTTGCCGCCGCCGACCCATTCTTCCCGCCAGGTCGCGCGAATCTCGATTTCGCCGTCGCCGACCGATAGAACCTGGAGTCCAAGCCATTGATGGAAGGGTCGCTTCAGTAGCGCCTCCTGCACCGCCTCCCTGCTTAATGCCGCCCCATCAGCCATCGCAACCGTCCCGTCATCCGGATATGGCGACATTTTTCCCGGCGATCCGGCCGCCGATGAAACACTCGGAAATATTGCCTCCGGAGATGTAGAGATGTCCGAAGGCACTGCCACAATCGCCGGCTGCGTAGAGGCGTGGAATCGGCTCGCCATACCCGTCGACGATCCGCTGTTGAGCGTCATGGACGGGACCGCCCTGCGTGTTCGACACGATCGGCCAGACCTCGGCGCAATAGAAGGGCGGCGTGGCGATCGGCATCATGGTGCCCGGCGGCCGGTTGAAATCGGCATCTGTTCCGGCACGGACCGATGCGTTCCAGCGGGCGATGCTCGCCTCGAACCGGTCGCCGTCGAGTCCCGCTTTGCCCGCCAGCTCGCGCAGCGAATCCGCCCGCTTGAAAATGCCGAGATCAACCTCGGCGAGATTGTCCTCGCTCCATTCCAGGCGCAGGCCGCGGTCGTTCGAGGTCGGTCGACCCAGTGGATAGAGCCTGCGGCCCTCCTCATCACAGACCATCAGGCTCGGAATGCGCGAAAAATCTTGGCTCAAGGGATCGAACAAATGCATCGGCCGATGCGCCGTATCCTGCAAATAGGGATCATATTCGTTCATATAGCGGCTGCCGGACCGGTCCAGCAGAATCCAGGCCATTTTGACCTTCGCCGCGTGCGCGCGGCCGGGCATCCAGTCGGGCAGACGCTTGGCTCTCACGCCGTAGGGATAGGTCGGATCCGGATATTTGAATCCATAGGAGCCATGGAAATGCCACATGTGCCAGAGCGCGGCCCCGACATCCTGCGCCATGACGATACCGTCCCCCGTATTGTTCTTGCCAGCCGCCGCCAAGACCGGCTGGCCCTCCCAGAATTGTTTCTGCATCTCTGCATTATTCTCAAATCCGCCGCACGCCAGAACGACGCCTTTGCGGGCACGAACGCGTGACATCCGGCCGTCGCCTGCAATGGTGATGCCGATCACTTCGCCGCCACTGGTGATCAGCCGCAGCGCGCGCATGGCCATTCGGAGTTCGAATGGAAATCGGGTCCTGTTGTCCTCAAGCAGCTTGAACAACATTTTGCCAGCGGGCGCCGGAGAATGCGCCCAGGGGTAGGTGGCGCCCGCATTGAAGCCGGTGATATTTGCTATTTTAGTATGATAGAACGTGTCGTACCCTGGCAGCGGATAATTGCCGCCGCTCGGTTCGCCGCCGTCCAGCGCGTGTGACTCGGCCTCGACTTCGGCACCATTGACAGTCGCAAGCTCGCGCACATAGGCCTCGACCTCGGTCATGCCGTTGGCGAGCTGCCGGGTGACATCTTCGGGCGTCCGTCCGCCGTTCGTCGCGCTGAGATAAGCAAAGGCTTTGTCAGCATCCAAAGCCGAACGGACCGAGCCATAGGAGCAAATCGAAATTCCGCCGGGCACGTCGGATTTCTCGATCACTAACACCCGCGCACCGGCCCGACTCGCCTCCAGTGCCGATATGGCGCCCGCGTAGCCATAGCCGACCACGACGACATCGTAGTCTTCATCGAAGCTCTCGACAAAACGACTCGGAACGTGTTCGAACATCTGCACTTTCCTCGTTCTGGGCAGACGAATAGTCATGCCGCAGGCTCACCATCGCTCCCGCTTCAGTCGGTTCCGCCCCCCTACCTCGTTCGTGCCGGGTCATTTGCAGAGACCCAGGACCCAGACTAGACCGTGCAACTACACTTCGCATAGTCTCGGCACCGTGCACCATGTTGACATATGACGGCCGTCACGATGCACCGGCAGTCGGCGGATTTCATGCGCCCGCGATCGACTGTCCGACCACCATTGCATCCGCGCTGCATGAAGGCGCAATTGATCCGCAGCGCGCCGGAGCCTTTATTCGGCACCACAGAGTGCAACCGCAGCTTGAGCTGCTATCACCAGGGTGATCCATGATCGTCGAGCGGACCCATTATTACGCCAAGCCCGGGCAGGCCGATCGTGTGCGTGAAATCCGCCGCATGGCTTGCCAAGTGCGTGTCTCCATCGGCCTGCCCGCCGGCGCCATTTTCACGAATTGGGCCTCCGACGACAACGATCGTCCCGATGTGGTGTGGGAATGCGCATTTCCCGACAAATCCTCGCACGTGGCCGATCTCGCCGCGCGCGCCGCCAGCGCTGAATTCACCAAGGTTCGCGAGACGATGCGTGCACAAATCGTGCATTTCACCCGCCACATCCTTGAGCGCGACAGGCACCCCCTGTCCAACGGCATGCGCGCGTGCGCGCTCGACAATCACGCCATTGTCCCGCGGGAAATCACTTTCAGTGCCGGCGCTCTCGATCTCAAAGGCTATCTGAATTTGCCTCCAGGTCAGGGTCCGTTCCCCTGCATGATCGTCAACCACGGTAGCAGTGTCGACCAGGGCAGCCTCGATGTTTCGCAGCCGGCAACTGCGGCCCTGCTGAACTCTTGGGGGATCGCGACCTTCCTTCCCCACCGCCATGGCTATGGCAATTCGCCCGGCACGTCCTGGCGAGACGATGTTGGCCTCCCGCCCGAAAACCCTGACTATCCCGAGCGCCTGAACGCCAGGCTGCTGCGCGAAAGCGGGGATGTCGTCGCGGCAGCAGAATGTCTGCGCGCGATGGCGGATATTCGCGCCGACCATATCGGCGTCATGGGTGTGTCGTTCGGCGGCGTCAACACATTGCTCGCCGCCGCCAACTGCGCCTATTTCACTTGTGCGGTCGAATTTGCCGGTGCTGCCATGAATTGGGACTGGAATCCGACCTTGCGCGCATCAATGACCACGGCGGCGCACAAGCTGCGTGTGCCGATCTTTTTTATTCAGGCCGGCAATGATTACAGTATCCGTCCGACCCAACAGCTTGCCGCTTCGCTAGCTGGAAGCAATCATGTCGTCTGGTCAAAAATTTATCCGGGTTTCGGCTGCAACCCGATGGAGGGACATCAATTTGGGCATAGGGGTTCAATGATCTGGGGCGACGACGTAAAGAAATTCCTCGAACTCTATCTTTGATCGCCACGCCCCGGAGATTTTAGATTGCGCTCTAAAGTATTTAAACGTAATGAGTATCATAATTGACGTCAATCGATCCTGTGCGCTGAGATCAAAGAAGCGGGCCCGAAGGGACCTTGCGGCTGTCCTTTGAGGAGCTCGGGATCAAATATCAGCCCGGTGGTCGTCCACTGCACGCGCCCAATCCGACGACCCCGCCACAAAAGGTCTGCTCGATCGCGGTTGCGATAGATCACCAACACGAAGCCGGGCTCGCGAAGGGATGCGGCCGTGCCGATCCCAATTAGACGATCTCGTTCAAACAGACGCAGCGTCTCGAAGAACTGCTCGAGCCTTGTGGTTGGGGCGCCTGCGGGCTCGGGCACTG
>Ga0206858_1200_pt1 | contig 12566 bp, 13 predicted proteins | sample Alteio_BWOrgCont_46_FD_152622 | JGI IMG/M metagenome (GOLD analysis project Ga0206858, IMG submission 152622) | Enriched cells from forest soil in Barre Woods Harvard Forest LTER site, Petersham, Massachusetts, United States -... | ecosystem: Environmental > Terrestrial > Soil > Temperate forest >... | reverse complement strand
GGAAGGCTACGAAAGCGCAACGGATCAGCCCCAGTTCCACCAGCCTTGTTCGATGGTGGTCGGGGCCAGTGGATTCGAACCACCGGCCTCCTGGTCCCGAACAACGAACGCAAGAAGAATCAATAATTTAGCCCTGGGGCACACCCATTACGATCCAGTGCTATTGGTTACTTGTTTTCAGGGATTTATGATCGGCTGCCACCCGCGCACGCGCAACCGCGAGCAACGCTTCTATGTGGAGGGTGGGCACAATAGTGGGCACAGCATTTTGGGGTGAACCCCTCTCCAGAAACTCGATTTCACGTCGTGGCCGACTCGGTGACTTGGAATCCGAGGTTGGCAGCCTTGATCGATCACGGTGAGAATGCGGAACCAGCGGCCGTCCGCCAACCGATCGCTGACAAAATCCATGCTCCAGCGTTGATTCGGCCGAGTCGCTCCGCTCAACGGAACGCGCACATGGGCGGCGCGTTTCATACGTTTCACTCTTTGTATCTGCAGACCCTCTTCCCGATATAGCCGATACACCCGCTTCGTATTCACCTGCCAGCCCTCGCGCCGCAGCAGAACCGTGAGCCGGCGATATCCGTACCGAACCCGGCTACCCGCCAGATCCCGTAAACGGATGCGCAGTTCCTCCTGCCGATCGCGCCGGCTCTGGTACCGGTTGATCCAACGCGTGATGCCGATCAGCCCACAGGCGCGATTTTCGCTGAGCTGATACGCCTGGCGGATCTTGCGTACCAGTTCGCGACGCGCCGCGGGCTTCAGACCTTTTTTGACAGCACCTCTTGCAGAATGTGCTTGTCCAGCGTCAGGTCTGCCACCAAGGTCTTCAGTTTGTGATTCTCGTCGCGCAGTTGACGCAGTTCGCGTAGCTCGTTCAAACCAAGACCTGCATATCGTCGCTTCCAATGGTAGAATGCCTGCGGCGACACGCCCATCTCCCGGCATATCTCGCTGGCCTTCTTGCCAGCTTCGGCTTGGCGCAAGGCGTAGATAATCTGCTCTTCGCTGTGACTTTTCCTCGGCATTCGTCCTCCTTCTACTTCCGTCCAGAGGACCACATCCAGCTGCCCGTCTCAACTTTCCGGCTGTCTCATTTTTGGGTTTTGGGTCAGGTAGATCGAGTCGTCGGTAACGATTGGCCTCCCATCTGCCATTTCGTTGGCCAAGAACATCATGTACGCGATGCCCGTCGCCGCGTCGATTCTCGCGCCACTGTAATAGCGGGGTTTGGATACTATATGTGCCAGACGCTCTTCCGCCAGAATCTCGAAAAGAGTTGGATCGATCTTGTCCAGATGGATGACATAAGGCGGTTCCGATTTCAGCACCGAAAAAACCCGGAGCCTGGTCCTATGATCGAAAATATTCTTTTGCGCGAAGTCGAGAAAGCGAGGCGCGAACGAAGATAAAACACTCGTCGCCGGAATCTCATCCCTGATAAAACCCTCGCTCTTCAGAATACAAATCTCGTCTCGTAACGCTTGCGGCTCCGAGCTGTAACGTGCGTAGTGGTCAATTTCGTTTCTTCTCCACGCCTTGTTTTCCACTGGCAGCCTCGGCAGGCGATTCGTGACACTCATCTCACGACCACGCACTTCATCGCGCGGTACTCAGGCCTCAGCGAGGAAGAAGCGCGCCTCATCGCCGATTCTGACTGGAGCATGGATCGAAACGCCAACGACACGCATCCCGAGTACCTCATGCGCCCCTTGCGTGAGAGACTCACCCCGCCGCTATTGCCTGCCAACGGTTTTGTGATTGTAGGCCTAGACCCACCATGTGCGGCTGAAAATCACTGGCCCTTTGTCTGCTTACCAAACCCTGACGGATAGCGATCCTTCACGGTCGAGACAGTTTCAATACTTCACCCTAAATGTCGGGCTGTCCTCCGGCTTGCTCTTGCGTCGGTCATAGAGGCGCGTCGTGGACACGTTTGCGTGACCGAGCCATTCCTGTACTTTGGCGATGTCTGATTCGTGCGACAGGGCTTTGGTTGCAGCCGTAGCCCGCAGCGAATGCACGCACAACCCGTTGACCTGGGCGTCGATGCCGGTAGCTCGTCGGAATTTCGTGACGATGTTGCGGTAGATTGAGCCCGGATCGAGATGCCGGTACGGTTATTCTTGACTGGACGGAAGAGAGGGCCGTCCGAGTTGCCGCCGTGTTGCGCCAAGGCCAGATATTCCTCGATAAGCCACTATGTCGCTGGATGAACCGGCACGAGCCTGATCTTGTCGCGTTTGCCCTTGATGCGAAAATGCACGACTCCTTGGCGGCTCTGCATGTCTTTCAGGCGTAGCCCACACAGTTCCTCCCGGCGGATGCCGTGATAGAGCAGGGTGCCAAGAATCGCCCGGTCGCGCACCCCCTTCAACGTGTCACGCGGCGGTGCGTCGAGCAGTCTGCGCGCCTGGATGTCGCCGAGCGCCGGCGTGCTGCCTTCATTCCCGTTCGCCGTCGGCCTTTTTACTCCGTCCACCCGATTCCCGACGACGGCATTGCGCTCACACAGGTAGTCAAAGAGTGAAGACAGGGCCGAAAGCTTGCGCCGGATGCTGGCGGGCGACAGCTTGCGCGCTCCACATCCTTGCGCCAGGCGATGACATGCGCGCGCGTCACTGCTCGCAACATCACGGGTTGATTCAGCCTAGTAAAGGCGGAGAATTCCGCAACGTCGATCTTGTAGGCGCGGCGCGGTTTCTTATTGATGATGTTGGCGAGCCATTTAAGCTCGGGAGGAACGTCGGTGAGGTCACCATACTGGGCCGGTGTCAGGGTTCGCCTGGGAACCGGAATCAGCTCAGAGGTTATGATCCCTGCCCGCGTTGTTTAAACGCGATAATGTATTTTATCGGGTTAGGAAAGTCAAGAGATGGGGTACTTTAAGACGCGTTACTTCTGTTATGAAGGAGTTCACGTTCACGGAAACGGCGCAACTGTTATAATCCGCAATGTTAACTCGACTTTAATGCAGAACGGTCTTTGGCTGCTGGCGATTTCCGCGAGTGTAGCTGTTACGCAGGCGCTCGCTCAAGACCGTGAATTGGCAGATACTTCCGTCATATTAAGCCAACAGGTCTTGGAAGCTGGAAGCAAAACCGTAGTGGTTGCATATTTCACGAACTTGCAGAGCTACGGACCGCAATTCAGCGATTACCTGCGGAATCAGCTATATAATCTCCTCTCGCGATCGGGTAAAGGATTCGAAGTGATTCCTCCCTTCCGATCTCTCCCAATCACGAATGCTTACAGGGATGAAAATGAGTCTAGCTCAGGAGTATTGGAGGAATTGAGAAAGCTCTTGGGCGCGGACACGATCATCACGGGAAACTATCTCGTTTTGCGCAACGTCGTGAGTGTGAATATCAAGCTTGTCGACATTTCGACTGGTCGTATTGTTGGCGGCTCAGTCCTAATCATTCCGAAAACCAAGGAGATCGAACACCTTCTAAGGAGCAAGGCAGAAGTTCCTCTTCATCCTGCGAATATTGCCGGTTTGCATGGAACCACTGGAAGTGGTGGTGGCGGTGGTGGTCATAACTTGTTTCCGGCTTTGCCGTGGCCCCCACCCTCCGCGTCCGCGGAACAGATCGTGTCGGCTAGCCTGCTTGGGCGCAACAAGGAGATAGCGTCCTTGGGCGATGTCGATTTGTTACTGAGTTCGGCCCTCGAAAACAATGGGTACTTCGAAAAGGGCTACTTGGCAGTTCCCCACGGTTTCGCCCTTGTGACGCGCATCGAACAGATTGATGAGGACGGGACTTCAAAGAGACCACCAGCACGTTGGTCGCTGAATCCGGTCCCCGAATTCTCGCTCGGCGGTTATTTGGCCAGACTGTTCACCGCGAATCCGGGTTTATATCGGGTGATCGTCTTCGTCGTCACCGATATTCCATTTGCGCAGTCGCACAAGCAGATTACAGCGGAAGAGGAAGTCGGTTGGCTGCATGGTAGCTTGAACACGCTTCCGTCGGTAATCCGGCGGCAGGCGTACACCTCGGGTGTCAGTTGCACCGCGCTAATATACGAATTCGAACGCCAGGCACAGCATCCCCCACTATTGGTGTCTGGTCGTTTGGATGCGCATGCGCATCTTGTGAAGTCAGGCCTGTGGTCCGCACTGGGAGGGGAATAAATTAGGGCGACACAGCGTCGCCGGACCTGAAAGTCATGAAACCTAATGATACGTCGGCGGACAAACTAAAAATTGCCGAATCTCGTTTGATGTCGCTTGATAGCGTACGCTCGCGCTTGGCGGTTGTCTGGCTGGGCGGTGGTTCGGTGATTTTCTTGCTCGTGGTGCTGCAGTCTCTTCTCGGCAAGTTCGGCGATAAGACGCAAGAAGCCTGGGGTTGGCTACTGCCAACGATTTTGCCGACACTGGGCATGATCATCACGGTCTTGGGTTATACAGCTCTCGACCCTCTTCGTTCACGGTCATTCGTGCGGAAGGATTTCTTTCGCGTTGCTTTCGGACTATCTATGCTCTATATGGTGCTCATTCTGCTAACCATCTTGGTCCAGCCACTGACGACGGCGGATCCGGTTCAGCTCATGCACACCTCGAATCTATGGCTCGGTCCATGCCAGGGCCTGGTCGCATCTGCGCTTGGTGTCCTCTTCGCCTCTAGGAGCTCGCGGACAAGTCCGCGCGAACGTGCAGTCGATGCATCGTAGTTCGGGCGGAAAGCGCGACGCTACCGAGGATTGATCTAGCACGCCGTCACCCCGGAATCGCGATATAACCACTTCCCATGTTCCGAACGCGATCTTCTGGCGCGCGTCTCCTCGCAAGTCTATGCTTTGTCTACCCATGTCCTGCGCAGAACTCAGACAGCTCAAAACCGCTAACAATTATTAAGACGGCTGGCCCTAACGTCATCGGATACACGCAGAAAGTGACACATATTGATGTCGTGCCCCAGGGAAATAACTACCTTGCCCACGCATCCATCCGGTGTCCAGCCAGTCGTGAACCGCTTGAAACCCTTGGTGGTCAAAAGCAAAACTCCCAAATACTGCAGATTGAACCAACTCCTTCAACACCGGATACACGTACTGAATGATAACATCCTTTATCATGCACAAAACAGGGCCGAAGGGAAGGGCATTTCGAGGCCAGCCCTCCCTAGAGAGCGCCGCGACCAATTGGTCGGTCATCTAAGGCGAAGGGATGGGAGTTCAGGAACCACGCCTGGCGTCCGTTGCAGTTCTCCATACAGGCGTTTGGTCTAACCGCTTCGCGTACAATATTTAACCATTACAAAGCGTGACATAATATAAAGCATGCCAGACGAGAAGTCAGCCAAAATCAATTTACCTAGCGAATTTCTCTTCGACCTTGGGCTGAGACGACGCTCGCTTGCGGAGCGGGTGAGGCTATGGCGTTCCTTGAAGGGCCATGAAGATATCCTCGGCATTTATGAGATTGCACCCGAGGAAAGAGTGTTTGTGGAGGGCTTTAGCTCTCCGCGAGATCCTCTTTGGGGTGCGATTGAGAGCCGGGCGCTTGAGAGAGCCGAAACTTCACGCCAACTTGTGACACAAGGAACTCTGGCGTACGTTCACGCCGATGACATTCCGTATCGTGTCGAACGCTACATCCCCGTCGATATCTATCTCGAAGAAACGGACGTTGCTTCCCTAGCTGAACTAAACGGCGCAGTTCGCGATCTGTTCGAAACGCTCGGGTTTGAATATATCAGCTATCCCGCCATCGCGAAGTCTTCCGCCCGCAATCGAGGCGCACTTAGAACGCGCCCGATGACACCCGAGGAACTCAAGAAAACTGAGAGCGGGATCGCGAAGGGCTTCTATCACCTCAATGGAAAGAAAAAAGAAGGAAGGAGCACTCCTAAAGACCATGAACAGGATGAAAAGGCGTTACTTCAACTTGCGAAATTGCAATTGGACGTAAAACTATCGGAGCAAGAAATCAAAAGGTCAGAGGCAGAAACCAAGAGGGCTGAGGCTGAACGCAGCGCAGCCCTGATGGATAAGCGCAATAAGCTAACTTCTTTATTGCTCGGGATCGGAGGCACCGCAGTGATAACCATAGGCACACTTGTCATGACGAGTACCGGACCAGCCTACAAGAGCGACCCTCCGGTTGACCCGCCGAAGGTGGTGAGGTGGACCCCATCGTTTGGACAAAATTTCGGCCGTCCTTAGATGGTGTGGCGGGCTGACCAAGACGGCGGCCGTGAGGCCGCCATCCATTCCGGGCTTGAATCGGCGCTCGGGTCGCATCCCTGCGTTGCCCTATCCTCCTATCAAGCCTTTCGATTGTACGGCAGGTGCTGTTTCCTGTAAAGCGAAAAGCATCCATTCTGGAAAACGAAAGCGATAAATCCCAGGGGGCGTGGGGGACAGCGTCCCCCATCAGGAAGATGACCTCTTCCTTTTGGGTTTGTGCGGGAACAAGTCTGCCGGCGTGTGATAGCCGAGCGCCTGGTGGGGACGTTGATGATTGTAGAAGTGGAAATAGTTTTCCAGCGCCGGGAAGAGATCTAGGCCGGTGGCGAAGTCGCCAGGGTAGATCAACTCGTACTTGAGCGAGCGCCACAAACGTTCGATGAAAACGTTGTCGAGTGCGCGTCCTCGGCCATCCATGCTGATCGAGATGCCACGCTTCTTCAACGGCGCTAGAAAATCGGCCGAGGTGAACTGAGAACCCTGATCGGAGTTCCAGATTTCGGGTTGGCCGAAACGAAACGCAGCATCCAGCGCCGCCAGGCAGAAGCAGGTTTCCATCGTATTGGAAAGTTCCCAACTGAGTACGAAACGGCTGAACCAATCCATCACAGCGACCAGGTACAGGAAGCCACCACGCATCGGAATGTAAGTAATATCGGTACTCCAGACGTGGTTGGGCCGGAGGATTTCCACACCGCGCAGCAGGTACGGGTAGATCTGGTGCCCCGGCGTCGGGCGACTGAGATGGGGCTTGGGATAGATGGCTTCGATGCCCAAAATGCGCATCAGCCGCTGGATGCGTTTGCGGTTCACTTCCAGTTCGACGGCCATCTTTCGGCTTCCGTAGAACGGGATCTGGAGGTACAGCTCGTCGAGTTGCCGGAGCAGGTGCAAGTTCTCCGCACTCTCCGGCCGCGGCCGGTAGTAATAGGTCGAGCGCGGCAGACCGAGCAGTTCGCATTGCCGTTGGACACTCAAGCGCCGATGTTGCGTATCGATCCATAGGCGGTGGTCTTCAATCGATGAGGCCAGCTCTTTTTTTGAGAAAGTCCAACTCCACTTTCAGTTGGCCGATCTGCTTGTAGAGCTCGTCCTTTTCCGCATCCGCCTCCTGGCGCACCTGTTCGCGACCATGGCCGAAGACATCCGGCAAACCGGCCAGCGCCTGTTTCTTCCAGCCACCGACTTGGGTTGGGTGGACACCGAAAATCTGCGCGATCTGCGTGGTTGTCTTGTGTGCCTTGATGGCCTCGACGGCAACTTTGGCCTTCAGGCTGGGCGGGTGACTCTTACGGGTTCGGGGCATTGACTCTCCTTCATTTTCAATGCCGCCCACCATCTAAGAAAAGTCTTTTTTCTGTCCAAATTTTGGGGTCCACTACAGTGGAACAGGTGATCGGTACCCACACAGTCAAGAGGGATAGTCATCGCAAGCAATTCGGAGACTTCATTGAGAAGCTCGCCGAACAAGTCAAAGGTGGCGAATAATAGATCTCTACTCCAGCGATCAGCTTAGCCACACTCTAGGAGATTACCCCCATTTCTGCAAGGAAGCGAGAAGGTTGCTTTTGCCAGCCCCTGTACTGTCTCGCGTGCGAAAGAAATAGTGTGCGCCGGGTGCGAGTAATAGCCACAAAACAGTTGCGGCGCTCTTCTTCCAGCTCAGCTGGCTGAGCCTTCGCTTGCAGGCTTTGCCACGATGGTAATACCGTTTCTGCCAGGCCAACCAACCACACATGATCAAATTCTAGGCCCTTGGCAGCGTGGATTGTGAGCAGGCTAACCGCGGTGGGATCATTGGGTGGCTCCTTCGGCCGAAGAGCTAAGCCTTGCAGCAATTCAGCCAGATCGATTTCATCACCCTTCTCGGCCCGTAATGCACGAGTAGCCGTTTCCCATGCCGCTTTATCATCGGCAGCATCCGTTACGACTCCGCTCGCTGACCCTGCGGTCTCTGGCAGCCAGGCTAGAGCTTGCGTAACAACGGAGCGCCAAGCCGCCCTCGATTGAACCATACGAATTGCGAGCTCCGAGAGCCGTTTAGCGGTTCCGTTTTCAGCAGCTGCCGCCGCGAGCGCCCAATATTCCAGAAAGCTATTACCAGAGGCCTCGGCTTCCGCAGCGAGTAGTGCCGCATCAAGTTCTGTACCCGCGATTCGGTTTCCGGCATCCGTCATCGCCGTGAAAACCTGCTTGTCAGTTGGGCGCAGAGATTGATCGAGACAATTTTGCAACCAGACGAACTGAGGAGAAATGAAACGATCGCGACGTGTAACTATATACGCCTTCACAGAGTTCGTCCGAAGAGCATTTAAGACGGGCTGGAGGATCGCTCTGGTACGACCAAGTACAGCAGTTTCACCCCAACTCTTAGGGTCAGCGGCGGCGATTTCCTTCGCAACGCCAGCGGCTTCTTCCTCGTCATCCGCAAAACATCGTTGACTAATGGCCGGACCTCGGTCCGGCAACGTTGAGACCAACACTGCCTTCCCTGGCGTCCTCTCAGCATTGTGAGCAACCAGATTATTGGCCGCATTGACGACCTCGGGTGGGCAGCGGCGGTTTTCCACGAGCTGGATCAGCCCAGGCACGAAATATTCACGGAATGCAGCAATCTGGCGATAGCTGGCACCCGCCCACTGATAAATAATCTGGTCGTCATCTGCGACCGCGAACACGTTCTTAAAATCATTTCCTGCCAAGAAGCGCACGAGCCGGTACTGCGCAGGCGACGTATCCTGAAATTCATCAATAAGCCAATACGGATACGATTGACGGATACGAGCGGCTACGGCCGGAACTTGGTGAGCCAGGCGACACGTATCGAGAATCATGCCGTTGAAATCCATGATGTTGCGTTCCCGAAGGGCTGTCTCGTATATCGAGTAAATGCGAGCGGCATGCTCTCCGGCCTGTGCATCTCGAAATTGTTCCTTCGCCTTGGCTGGCCCCACAAGACGACTGCGGAGTTGATCGATCGTTTTGAGCCAACGCGCATCATCAGGCGAGACTGGTTCACCTCGTTTCGCGGCTTCCCGCAGAGCATCACGCAATAGTTCCTCGCGATCGCTGTCTTGATCGTAGACCCCGAAATCTGGCTTGATCCCTAAGTGCGAACCATGTTGTCGCAACATTTGCGCGGAGAACGAGTGGAAGGTGCCAATCACCGTTCGCTCTGTTAAGCCTGGAACAAGGCTCTCCACACGCGTTCGCATCTCGTCCCCGGCCTTAATTGTGAACGTTAAGGCCAGAATTCGGAAATTACGGTTCCTGGATGCATCAAGAATTCTTGCAATCCGCGTCGTTAAAACAGTTGTTTTCCCAACGCCGGGGCCAGCGAGCACCAGACATGCGCCGTCGCCCCAATCTGCGGCTACGCGCTGGGTTGGGCTTAATCGTTCAATCGCCGCAGTCAATTCTGGTGTCATGCAGTACCGCTTCGCAAATTCGCGACAAGGGTGACGAATGGTGCAGGCATTCTGGCGGCGAGAGCAGGATCGGCAGCCACCCGCAATGATAACCGACCCATGTAACCGGTCTTTCGGTTTTTCAATCTCCCGCGGAATTCGGATTCCGGACAGGTCAATGCAATGGGTCCGCAAATCTCAGCAAGAATCTCCCGAAGCAGAGGGAGATGACCATCCGCGATCAACTGATCTTCGAGATCATTCGGTGCCGGCAATCTCTCAAGTCGCCCGGTTAGTTCAGCCTCTCGAAAACCGCGATCTAGTATTTGCTGCTTAAACTTTTCGCTCTCGGCGTCCCCATCTGTGATCATGTGCCATGGAATTCTGAAGGCTTCAGCCAATGCCGGATAAATTCCTGCACTTCCGCTTTGCTGAAAATCAATTACGCTAACGCCGTGTGTGTCGAGCGACCATCCTAAGGCGTTTCCAAGTGCATGTACAAGCAAATACTCCGTGACTCCTTCAACCAGAATCCACCGGCGTGCAAAGAAGATTTCGCCGCGAACTCTGCGACCATGAAAGCCCAACTCGGCTTCGTCCTCATCCGCCGGTAGTACGCGACAGGTGTGCCGCAACCGGGCGATTGCGGCCGCCTTTTCTGCCACATCTCCGTCATGGCGGCAACACTGCAAGAGGCTATCGGCCATCTCCTCACTGAACCAACTGCGCGCGGCGACACGATTCGTGGCGACATCCTTAAAAAAGACATGATTCGCCGCTGCGCCTCGAATGAATCCGTCCAACGAAGCATTCCAAGGAAGATCCGATACGATTTGTCGAGGTAGCGCAGCGACCTCGGTGCGTCCCCCTCTCAAACAAACAATACGCAGATCGCGCAGGGGTACGTGCTGAACGAAATACGGCGAGTGTGTCGTCATCAGCTTTTGACCCGAAAGGGCTTGTGCGCGATCCCAGAGCGTTCTGGCAGCCTGAGGGTGCAGGTGCACTTCGGGTTCCTCAACTGCGAAGATCGCTTCAACTCCTGGTCGTTCGGCTTCTGCTAGCTGCTGAACCACGGCGGCCTGAAACAGGAAGATGACAGCCAGGCTCTGTAGCCCTTGCCCGTGATGACTTAAGGGCAGCCATGGTCTAAGCTCTTCGTTGCGGATGAGAATTCCGGTGCGCTGTACCATTTCTTCGATGCCCAAGGGTAAGGTATTGACTCGCGCCCCTCCTGGTCCCTCGCCCACGGCAACGCGAGCCGCCTGTCCAATTTGATCTGCAATAGCACTCAAGCGCGGATCAGCGGCAACAATACGAGCGTCAAGTTCGGACAAAATCCGTAGCGCATCGGTCTCCAATTCCTCAGGTATGCGAACGCTTTTGAGTAATCGGCCCCAATGCCCTACGCGCCCTGCGAATTCGTCGTTAGCGTCGCGCAAAGCGCCAAGCCAGAAGAGCGGCAAGTAGCCAAAAAATCCAGTCAGATTCGTCGCCCGGCGTCGCTCGGGCATCGGCTGGCCAGCAGAATCAAGAAATTGCCATGCTGGATCAAAAGAGTCCTTCTCCTCGTTCCATGCACATGTAACCCGTAAGGTGAGAAGATTACGCCCGTCCGGCAAGACCGCCAATATGTCCTCAAGCGCTGCAACCATATCCGCATCCCACGCTCCTGTGGTGGGCTCCTCAATGACAAGCGTGATCACGACGGGTGGCAACGTACGCGGGTCGCCACCTTCGTCCGGCCGATGAATGTCATTTTCAGTAAACCCCGAACCGCGTTGCCCCCACCGTCGAGTAAGCACGATGCGTACGGCGTCGAGAATTGCCGTTTTCCCAACGTTGTTAGGGCCAATGAATACATTCGTATCCCCCAGCGTGACTTCGAGGTTCCTTATCGACCGAAAATTTTCAATTCGAAGTCGGCTGATGCGCATCGTTCAGGACCTATGGTTTGTGAAGCAAGTTCATGAAAGTTCTTGTACTCCCTGCGAGCACTTTCTCACCACGATCAGGGTATGGTGTCGAAGCGGACATAAAACTCCTTTGCGCCAGCCGTGATCTTGAATGCCGACTCAAGCTCACTCGGAACCGGCACGTAAACTCGATCCTTGGTCATGATCGTCGTTGTCGGAAACATCGCGCCACCAGTCGTCTTCGTTTCCAAAGGCTCCTTTAGCTCGATATCGTAATAAAGGCTCAAACCTCCTGTAGCATCCGTAAATATGTACACGATGCGATGGCTCCCCCAGATCAGCTTAGTCGTGTGCGGCCAGCGAAGAAACTCGCCTTCAGTTCGGGTTGCGCGATCGGACAGGGCCAGAAACATTTGAAACCGATTCAGCTTGTCGTAGGTATTCGCGACGGTAAGGACTTTCATCTCCGTTGACATGTCGGGCCGCAGAATCGGCGGCGCCGCTTCGAACTCATTGTGCGGTGGTGTCCCACCGGTGGAATCAATGATGTCAGGCATTTCTTGCTCGACACTTCCCACCTGGTCCTTGCTTACCTGTTGGCGCTGCGTCGATGCGCGACCACTTGATGATCGCAGCACCTGGTCAATGTCGGTTTTTCCAGCAAGGTAATCGGCTAACAACAACTCCACTTCGCCAAATTCGCTTTCCTCATACCGAAACAGCTCCCTGTTCTCTTTAAGCCGCTTGTATAGGGCGTCTCGCCCTTGTCTGGTAGACGATGGAACGTGGTCCCTTATCTGCGGATAAAGATGTTCGCGAACAAAATCCTTGACGAATCCATCGAACACGTCAGGGGCAGTCCGGTAGCATTCGACCACCATTTTCGCCGCTGGCATGTCGCGCGCGATCGAGATTTCGAGCGCCCGCTTCGTCCGATGCACATGAAATGCCACACCGTGACTGATAGTCGCAAACGCCGCGTCCACATCGGGCATAAGGTAATCGTCGAGCAGAACGCCACGAAGCCGGACGAGAAACA
>Ga0206858_1204_pt1 | contig 12720 bp, 7 predicted proteins | sample Alteio_BWOrgCont_46_FD_152622 | JGI IMG/M metagenome (GOLD analysis project Ga0206858, IMG submission 152622) | Enriched cells from forest soil in Barre Woods Harvard Forest LTER site, Petersham, Massachusetts, United States -... | ecosystem: Environmental > Terrestrial > Soil > Temperate forest > O... | reverse complement strand
GTCTTAATAAAGACAAAATCTACAAATCAATTTACTCGGTGGTTCAGGATAAACATGTAGCTGATGAAATTTTCCAAAATGTTTTTATTGTTATTATTGATAACCTGATGGCAGGTAAGAATATGGAGCAGGGAAAGTTTTTGCCATGGGCTATGCAGTTGGCACATAATAAATGCATCGATTATCTGCGCAAAGCGAAGTATGTACCTGAGGTAAAAGCAAAAAAAGACGAACCATCATACGAAACAGTACGATATACCGAACAACAGGATCAGGGGCATTATATTATGACACACGAACGCCACGATCAGATACGCCAAATGATCGACATGCTTCCGGATGAAGAAAGAGAAGTAATAGTACTGCGACATTATGCCGATCTCAGCTTTAAAGAAATTGCTGAAGTTATGAAATGCACTATTAATACAGCTTTAGGGCGTATGCGTTATGCACTTACTAATCTGCGGAGGATTATGGAAGAAAAGCATGTAGCTTTTTAATGATTTTATATAGCTTTCGCTAAAGGAAAATCCACCGGTATTTTTGTTAAGCGATAAACATAATTGGTAAAGCTCATAATATTTATCAGTACCATTAAATCTATAAGCGCAGCTACACTAAAGCCTGCTTCAAAAAATGCAGTTAATAAAAGATCACTTACATCTCCTTTATTTTCAATCACAGATTGAATTACAGCATAAATTGCCTGCCATTTCGGGTCAGGAAATTTATTGCTTCTGAGCAACAAGGTTTCTTCTTCTTTCCAGCCAAATTTAATGGCACTTAAGGTGTGCGATGCAAGGCAATACTCACAACCGTTTAATTGCGATACGATTAAATAGATCGCTTCCCTGTCTTTTCCATGAAAAGAATTTTTAACCTGTGCCTGTACATAAGCCATGTACGAAGCCAATGCATTGCCCGAATACCCGATGGTGGCATAAAGATTCGGTACTTTACCCGTAGCGGTTTTTAATTTTTCAAAAATAATTTTTGTTTCAGCAGAAACTTCTTCATACCCCGGAACATTAAGTTGCATACACTTTATTTTTTGGTTATCAGTATAAAACAAGATAAGGAAAATTGCGATTTGTTCATAATACTTGTTTGTTACTGCATATATCGTTACGACAATTGATTCCTGTTCGTTAAGAAAAATAAAAAAATATTTTTCTGTAAAAATATTTACTACTACCTTTACCCTACTATTTTAATAGACTAATAAAAAAACTTGTTTTACCACCGGCAAGTCACTTTGTACTTTAAACCTAAATACATGAATGTGTTCTCCTTCGATGCCGTGTGCGTACGTAAACAGTTATTAATTACATATACTGTTTTCTTTTCCAGTACTTATTGTTGTTGATTCTTATTGACTTTTAAAAGCTACCGATACGCAGGCAATCAGCCTGTTGCTACGTGATTGTATGTGGTGGTAACATATTTCCTGTACGACAGGCCATTGCCTGCGTATTGTAGTGGCTTTGTATTCCTTATAAAAATTCCAGATTGAAAAAATAAAAAAAATGAACCAGACTAACGTTAGACTATTCCGGTATTTTTCCTTTACGCTTGTATTTATACTTTTTACTGCAGCACAATTGCTGGCGCAGGAAAATACAACCGTTACAGGGAAAGTGATCGATGCAAAACACAAAACCCCTTTACAGGGAGCTTCCATTTCTATTGAAGGTTCTACCAATGTGGTAGCTACTGATAACAGAGGTGATTTTAAATTAACAACTTATAAAAAAGAACCCTTTTCAATTTATGTAAGCTTTGTTGGATATGAAACACAAAAGGTACTTATCGCAGACAATAAAAATAAAGTTACAGTTGAATTAAAAGAACAAACGAATCAATTAAGCGAAGTAATTGTATCATCCGGTTATACTGTGCAGCGCAAAAAAGATTATACAGGTTCTGCTGCACATATTGCCGCTACTCAATTGCAAAACAAACCGGCACAAAGTTTTGATCAGCTTTTAGGTGGTCAGGCTGCAGGTGTAAACATCGTTTCGCCTACCAATACGTTAAATAATACACCGGCGCTTCGCATACGCGGTATCAACTCTATCAACTCAGGCATTTATCCGTTGGTAGTGGTAGATGGTGTTACAGTGTTTACAGGTTCTGTTGGTGGGGCTATTGGTAATAACCCATTGGCAGATATTAATCCATCCGATATTGAATCGATTGATGTGTTGAAAGATGCATCTGCTACGGCGATCTATGGATCAAGGGCAGCGAATGGTGTGTTAATTATTACTACAAAAAAAGGAAAGAAAGGCCGTGCTAAAGTAAACTACGATGGATGGATAAGTTTTAGCAGTCCTGCTAACCTGCCTAAATTGTTGAATGCTACACAGTATGTAGCTATAAAAAATGAAGCAATGGTAAATGCCGGAAAAGCTCCGGGTTTTGCGTTGCTAAAAAATGCAGACAGCAGTATTGTAAATACCAATTGGTACGATGTGGCTTATCATACCGGATTTTCTCAAAACCATAATGTAAGTTTTTCAGGTGCAGATGATGCCACTACTTATTTTGCATCATTCAATTACTCTGATCAAAATGGTTTTGTGCGCAATAATAATTTTACGCATAAAGGTGCAAGATTAAACATTGATCATCATTTATGGAAGGGCTTTGTAGTTGGTGCTAATATTAATTATTCCAACTCCGTTAACTCAGGGCCTAATACAGGAGCTATTCCTGCAGGTTCTACATCTTTGCCTACTTCCAATACGCAATACATCGGTACAGAACCTATAGCCCGCCTTACTTATATCCTGCCTCCCAATGTGCGGGTGTTGAATCCGGATGGTACATATAGTATTCAGAACGGTACAAGCGTAGGGTATGGTGCTAACAATAGTAATGCATCCAGTCCGGGTTATGTTGGTGTTATCAATGCATATAATTTAAAAGAGATAATCGATCTTGATAAAAACACTTCTACCAACAATACTTTTATCGGTAATGTATTTGCTGAGTGGGAAATTATTAATGGCTTGAAATTAAAAACAAGTTATGGTTACGATAACCTGAATGTAGTAAATACCAGTTTCCTGAATCCTTTTAATGGTGATGGCGCTGCATCCAATGGCGCTGCTACCAATACCAACGCTACTTATTACAGAACAGATTGGACAAACACTTTGGTGTACAACACAACCATTGCAAAAAAGCACAACCTGACTGTGTTGGGTGGTTACGAACAGATAGACCGTACAGTAAATAGCTGGGGCGCACAGGAAACAGGATTAAGTGATCCGTTTTATACCAACTATCAAGGTGGATGGAAAAATGTAACGGCTTCCGGAAACGTGTTAGCTGAAAATGCGTTGCTTTCTTACTTCTCTAATATCAGTTATGATTACAATAAAAAGTATTTGCTGAATTTTAATTTCAGGAGAGATGGTTTATCTGCATTGGCTGCCGGAAATAAATGGGGCAATTTTGGTGGCGGTTCAGTAGGTTGGAATATTTCTGAAGAAGATTTTTATAAAAACTCAGGCTTTGCACAGGTTGTAAACAATCTTAAAATACGTGGTAGTTATGGTATAGTAGGCAATAGCGAAATCGGCGACTATCCTGCATTAGGGACTTATGGATCTTCAACCTACAATGGTTCATCTTCTTTGTATTTTTCACAAGCAGGCAATGCTAATTTAAAATGGGAGAAGAGTAAAAAAACAGATATCGGGCTAAACTTCTCTTTATTAAAAAACAGGATTAATGTAGAAGCTGATTATTATAAAAATGAAGTGGACGGTTTGATATTGCAAACACCGCAATCTGCATCTGATGGTATTCCTAATAATTATATTTATGCAAACGTTGGTTCTTTGTACAATAAAGGAATTGAATTGGCTATTGATGCGCACATCATCGATAGCAAAGATTGGAAATGGGATGCCAACTTTAATATCTCTACTTTAAAAAACCGTGTTACTTCTTTAGTAAGCGATGTGTATTCCAATATCGGTTTCGGTATTCAGAACATGACACGTGTTGGGTATTCAATCGGTTCTGTATTTGCTGTGCCAACAGTTGGTGTTAACCCTGCAAACGGCGATCGCATTTTTGTAAACGCTGCCGGCAAAGAAGTTCAATACAATCAGGTAGGCTCTCCTAAGTGGACTTATCTTGACGGAACGGCTGCTACTGCCATTGATAATTATGCAGATGGAAAAATACAAGGCCCTTCTTTACCAACGTATAGCGGTGGATTTAACAACAGCGTTAGTTATAAAAACTTTGAACTGAATATTGGTTTCATCTATTCTGGCGGCAACAAAATATACAATGGAACGGCTGCTACTTTATCGGATGAACGTTATTTTAATAATGGTACTTTTATTTTAAACCGCTGGACAACACCGGGGCAAATTACCAACGTTCCTAAATTGGTTTTCGGTGATAACGTATCAACCGGTTTCTTAACTACTAACACAGCAAGGGTAGAAGATGGTTCTTACATCAAATTAAAAACAATCACATTTGGTTACAGGTTGCCAATAAAAGGAGCAATTGCCAACAGCATTTCTTCTGTACGGTTCTATGCACAGGCTACCAATCTTTTCACAATTACAAAATATACGGGTTCCGATCCTGAAATTTCTATCAACGGAAATTCAATCAACTCAAGCAAAGATCAAAACGTACCACCCAATGCACGTGTAATAACATTTGGTGTAAACGTAGGATTTTAATACAGTGATTATTTAAAACAGAAAAAAGAAAAACAATGAAAATCGTTTATAATAAATACAGGTTGTTTCAGCTAAGCTGGATATCGTTTGCAGCAATACTAATGCTATCATCCTGCAAAAAAGATTTATTGGATACTGTGCCGCAAACAAGTATCTCCTCTGCAACAGCCTATAGCACCGCAGCTAAAATTCAGGCAGCAGTATATGGCTTATATGGTGGTTTGCAAAATGGTTCCTTTTATGGTGGCCGCTATGTAATCTTTAATGAACAAAGAGGCGAAGAGTTTAGTCAGAATGACCCGAACTCCGCTACCGGTGCGGCTGTATGGGGACAAAACGTTACGGCTTCTACTGATTTAGTAAACAATCTCTGGAGCCAGGCATATACTACGATTAACTCTGCTAATCTTTTAATCGATAATATTGCCAACACAACCGTAATCCCCGATAGCCTTATCAGCCAATATACCGGCGAAGCAAAATTTGTACGGGCATTAAGTTATTTTAGTTTGGTGCAAACCTATGGCAAGCCTTATGCACAGGATAGCAATTTCCTTGCATTGCCATTGCGCCTTACAGGAATTAATTCTTCGGGCAATAATAATCTTGCCTTTAGTTCCGTAGCGGCAATCTATAAACAAATCATACAGGATTTGAATGATGCGGAAGCAACGTTGCCCGCAAGTTATAGCACTGCATCTTTAAATGCTATCAGAGCGCATAAAGCTGCTGCTATTGCATTAAAAACAAGAGTATTTCTTGTAGAGGGAAATTATACGCAGGTAATAGCGGAGGCACAAAAAATAGTGCCGTCTGCAGGGCCTTATAAATATACAAACGGAACTGCTACGCATAAGCTTGAACCAAATATTGCAACAGTATTTAGTGGAAACTATACAGGGAATGAAGCAATATTTTATATCGCTTTTGCAAACTCAACAACAGAAACACCGGCTTCACAAAGTTCATTGGCTTACACTTACCTGGGAGAACCGATACTGAGTTTGAATCCTGCTGGTATTTTTTCCAATCCGGTTTTCTCATCCGGTACAGATGCACGTGCTAACCTTATTACAGTTTCAGCGGGGCAACATCTGTTGAAGAAATTCGCTATCACAACAGCGCCTTTCTCCGATTATATTCCTGTAATACGCTATGCTGAAATTTTATTGAACTATGCAGAAGCTTCTGCCAATCAAAATGATTTAGTAACGGCTACTTCATTGTTGCAAGCCGTAAGAAATCGTTCGGATGTCAGTTATACTTTTCCTTCCATTGCAATCTCAACAAAGGATTCGTTAATCAACACGATACTTACCGAAAGAAGAATTGAATTATTGGGTGAAGGTTTCAGGGCTCCGGATTTATTAAGAAGAGTGCAAACGCTTCCTGCAAAATCAGGCGCAGCGGGCTCTGCACCGGCAGTTGCACCAACAGCCAGCAATTATATCTGGGCAACGCCTATTAATGAAACTGCTGATAATTCATTAGCACCATAAAATTGAAAAGAATCCTGATACTGTTTTTGGATGTTGTTGATTGTTCATAAAACATGGTCCCCGTTTAGTCGGCAGCTCTTATACTATATCTCTTATTGAATAACTAAAACAGGTTACGATGAAAAAAAATGCTATTTATAAATTTAAAATCAAACAAATGAAAAAGAGGATATCCCTCACAGCTATAAGCTTTGTGTTACTTGCATTGTATTCTTTTATAGCGCTGCCAAAGCAGGTGAACCCTGCTGATACTGCGGATAAAATTTTTATCAATGGAAAAATAATTACGGTTGACCAACAAAATACCATTGCAGAGGCAGTGGCTATAAAAGACGGTAAAATATTGGCAGTAGGCAGTAATGAAGAGATAGAAAAATTAAAAGGCCAATCAACTGTTGTGGTTGATCTGGATGGTAAAACATTAACGCCGGGCTTTATAGATGGGCATAGCCATTTTATGAGTATCGAAGTAGGCACATTGGTAAATGTATCCCCACCACCAATGGGCCCTGTAAAAAATATCCCGGATATCGTAGCAGAACTGCTAAAGTTTAAAAAAGAAAAGAACATTAAAGATGGCGAATGGATAAGCGGCTTTGGATACGACCAGGAACAACTGGAAGAAAAAAGACATCCTACAAAAGAAGACCTGGATGCAGCATTTCCAAATAATCCGGTAGTGATTACACATGCATCGGGCCATATGTTAGTTGCTAATTCTTACGCATTAAGAATATCGGGTATTGATTCCAATACGGTTGACCCGAAAGGAGGCGTAATTGTAAGAGAGCCCGGAACCAAAGAACCGGCGGGGCTTTTACAGGAAGGTGCAGGGCATCTTTTAAAAAGAAATGAAAAAAAACAATCGATTGAAGAACGTATTGGATTGCTGCAAAAACAACAATTGCTATATGCAAGCAACGGCTTTACTACAGCACAGGAAGGCTATACAGGTTTTGATGCTTTGCAATTATTAAAAAAAGCAGCGGATGCAAAATTGTTGTTTATAGATATTGAAGCATTGCCTGGTTATTCAACATTGGATAAAGTATTTGCTGACCCTCAATATAAATTCGGCATATTGGAAAACCATTTAAAATTGGCAGGCTTTAAATTAATTGCAGATGGTTCGCCACAAGGCAAAACAGCTTTCTTTACAAAACCTTATTTAACCGAAGTGCCGGGTTGTAATGAAGATGATTGCACAGGTTTTCCAAACGTAACGCAAGATCAGTTTAATGATGCCGTATTAAAAGGATACAAAAACAATGTACGCACTTTTGTTCATTGCAATGGCGATGCTACCATTGATATGTATTTAAGAGCCATCAAGCGTGCAGATAGTATTTTGAACATTACAAAAAATGATCGCCGCTCTGTTGTAATCCATTCACAATTTGTTCGCCCTGATCAGTTGGATACCTATAAAGAGTTGGGTGTTGTTGCTGCGCTTTTCTCCAATCACGCTTTCTTTTGGGGTGATGCACATTTACGTAACCTTGGGCAGGAAAGAGCTTTCAATCTAAGCCCGTTTAGAACAGCTATACAAAAAGGTGTTGTCGCTACCGATCATACCGATTATCCGGTAACACCACTTAATCAATTGTTTTTATTATGGACAGCCGTAACAAGGCAATCAAGAACTGGGCAGGTGATTGGGCCGGATCAACGTATAACACCAATCGAAGCATTGCGCAGTATCACTATCAACGGCGCTTATGAATACTTTGAAGAAAACTCAAAGGGCTCTATTGAAAAAGGGAAGATTGCCGACTTTGTAGTTCTTTCAGATGATTTGCTTACCGTAAATCCTGACAAGATAAAAGACATCAAAGTATTGGAAACAATTAAAGAAGGAAAAACAATTTACAAAGCAGGGGATAAATTATAATAGTACCTGGAATTTCTTTTGTTATGAATGGCATGGATGACACGGATATGTTTTGAGAACTAATTTTTATTCGTGTTCATTCCTGCCATTCGTGGCAGATAAAATAATTTAAATAATCATGTTATCAGATAGTCAATCAGTAGAAGTACGAACACCACAACGCATTGCAGAAATATCCTGGTTCAATGATATTATCGGAGGCGATACAGAGTACCTCGGTGTATTAGATGAAGAACGCAGAAGCACATTCGAACATTGCAAAGACATTACAATAGCTGCCGAAGCAGCAGGGTTTACCAATATCTTATTGCCCACAGCTTTTACGGTGGGGCAGGAGGTATTAACCTTTGCATCTGCCATGGCGCCACAAACCAATAAAATAAATTTTCTTACCGCCATTCGCACAGGCGAGTATCACCCACCGATGCTGGCACGAGCCATCGCTTCGCTCGATCATATGCTGAAGGGGCGGCTTGTTTTAAATATTATTAATTCTGATTTGCCCGGCCAACGGGAAGATTCAGCATATCGGTATAAACGTTGTGCAGAAACAATCGAAATTTTGAAACAGGCATGGACAAAAGATTCCATTGATTTTTCCGGTGAAGTATATAAAGTAAAATTACCCAATGCGCAACCGGTAAAACCATATCAGCAAAATGGCGGGCCTTTATTATACTTCGGAGGAACATCACCCGGCTCCAGGGAAATATGTGCCGAGTATTGTGATGTGTTTTTAATGTGGCCCGAAGATGAAGAAAGCATGTATGAAACGATGCAGGACATGAGCCGTCGTGCAAAAGAAAAAGGCAGGCAAATTGATTTTGGCCTACGCATTCACGTTATAGTGCGTGAAACGGAAGCAGAAGCAAGAGCCTATGCAAAAAAACTGGTGTCAAAATTCAACGAACAAAAAGCTGCCGAAATCCGCAGCCGTGGCGAAGATTCACGGTCGTTGGGTGTATTAAGGCAGGATAAGTTGCGGGAAGAATTAGCAGATGAAGACGGATATATTGAAGATATGTTGTGGATGGAAATCGGAAAAGTTTTTTCCGGATGCGGCGGAGGTTTGGTAGGAAGTGCCGAACAGGTGATTGCAAAATTAAATCGCTATGTTGACATGGGCATCCGTGCTTTTATACTTTCCGGCTTTCCGTTAATTGAAGAAGGCAATCATTTTGCAGAACTGGTATTGCCGCATTTTAATAATGTATCGTTATCCGTACTGCAGCAACGCATACCGGCAGAAACACCGGTAACACCTTTAACAACAGCAATCTTACAATAAACAATATACACTTAGCAAAATAATGGATCAGAATAAAATTGTTTTAAAACGTGAATTGAATTTGCTGGATGCAACGTTGCTGGTAGCAGGAAGCATGATTGGGTCAGGCATCTTTATTGTAACTGCCGATATCACAAGGCACACGGGATCTGCAGGATGGCTGATTGTTGTTTGGCTGATTGGTGGCTTTATGACATTAACGGCCGCATTGAGTTATGGCGAATTAAGCGGCATGTATCCGCAGGCCGGCGGCCAATATGTTTATTTAAAAGAAGCGTATAATCCATTGGTGTCTTTTTTATATGGCTGGAGTTTGTTTACAGTAATACAAACCGGTACCATCGCTGCTGTAGGCGTTTCTTTTTCAAAATTCCTTGCGTATTTTATTCCTTCATTAAGCGAAGATTTAAGATTGTTTTCAATCGGAAGTTTTCATGTGTCGCCGGCACAGGTTGTATCAATTGTACTGATATTTTTTCTTACATGGATTAACACAAGAGGCGTTAAGCAAAGCAAACTTATCCAAACTGTATTTACACTTACAAAAATATTAAGCATAGCTGCATTGATTGTATTCGGATTTATCTTTTTTAAAAATGATGTATGGGCCGCCAACTGGCATCATGCATTCAACCTGCAACAAATAAATTCTGATGGTTCATTAACAGCCTATGCCAATAAGCCTGCATTGTGGGGCGCTATTGCATCTGCATTGGTAGGCGCTATTATCAGTTATGATGCCTGGAACAATGTAACTTTTGTAGCGGGTGAAATAAACAATCCTAAAAAGAATATCGGCTTAAGTTTATTGCTGGGTACTTTTATTGTAACAGCTTTATATGTGTTGCTGAACATAATGTTTGTTGCAGTATTGCCTTTGCATGATATTGCTACTGCTCCAAAAGACCGTGTAGGTATTGAAGCTGCACATTCAATTTTTGGAAACAGCGGCACGGCCATCATTGCCATTATGATTATGGTTGCAACATTTGGTTGCAATAATGGATTGATATTATCCGGCGCAAGGGTTTATTATAGCATGGCAAAAGACGGTTTCTTTTTTAAGAAGACGGGTGTGCTGAATAAAAATGCTGTTCCTGAATTTGCATTATGGATACAGGCTGCAATGGCTGCTGTGCTTTGCTTAAGCGGCCGCTATGGCGATTTGTTGGATATGATTTCTTTTGTAGTAGTGCTGTTTTACATCCTCACTATTTTTAGTATTTATATTTTAAGGATAAAAAAACCGGATATAGAACGGCCTTATAAAGCCATTGGTTATCCGTTGTTGCCTGCTATTTATATCCTGATGGGTACTGCGTTTTGTGTGTTGTTGATTATCTATAAGCCACACTTTACCTGGCCCGGCTTAATCATCGCCCTGGCGGGCATACCCGTTTTTTATTTGCTGGAACAATCAAAAAAGAAAGAAAAGGTAACGCAGTAAAAAATCGTTGTTGCAAAAAATGCAATAACTTGGAGTATGGTCAAACCTTCTCCTGAAACATTAAAGCGTAGCTTAAAGCCCATCCATTTGTGGGCTATAGCAGTGGGTTTGGTAATATCCGGCGAATATTTTGGCTGGAATTATGGTTGGGGTGTAGCCGGTACTATTGGCTTTTTAATCGCCACATTGATTGTAACGGTAATGTATATAACCTTTGTGTTTAGCTATACCGAACTAACTACTTCTATACCACATGCCGGAGGCGCTTTTGCCTATGCTTACCGTGCACTCGGCCCTTTTGGCGGATTGGTTGCAGGCTATGCAACACTCATCGATTTTTTATTGGCAACGCCTGCTATTGCTTTTGCATTGGGCAGTTACCTTCATTTTCTTTATCCCTCCATACCGGTATTGCAATCGGCTTTATTTTTTAATGTAGTATTTATTTTGATAAATATTTCAGGCATAAAAGAGTCTGCAACATTTTCTGTTTTTATTACGTTGTTGGCTGTGGCTGAGTTGTTGTTGTTCATGGGTATCATCAGCCCGCATTTTAAACTGGTAAACTATCTTAAAGACCCGATGCCCTTTGGCTGGAAAGGGATTTTTGCTGCATTACCCTATGCTGTATGGTTTTACCTGGCTATCGAAGGTGTGGCAATGGTAGCAGAAGAAGTAAAAGAGCCTTCCAAAAATATTCCTAAAGGTTATATATCCGGATTGGCTACACTTACCATCCTCGCATTGGGAGTAATGATATTAACCGGCGGACTAACGGACTGGCATACACTAAGTAATCTGGATTATCCCTTACCCGAAGCAATAGCAGTAGCACTTGGAAGAGCCAATGGCTTAACAAAATTGTTTGCCAGTATTGGCCTGTTTGGTTTGATTGCATCTTTTCATGGAACCATACTGGCTTCGTCGCGGCAGGTGTTTGCAATGGCAAGAGGAGGTTATCTGCCACATAGCCTATCAAAAATTAATCATCGATTTAAAACGCCGCACTGGGCTATTATTGCTACTGGCTTTGTAAGTTTTGCTGCTTTGTTTACCGGCACTACCAGTCAGGTAATTGTTTTATCGGTATTGGGTGCAGTAGTAATGTATATCATGAGCATGGTTAGTTTATTTGTTTTGCGTAGCAAAGAGCCTCAGCTAAACCGTCCTTTCATTGCTCCTTTTTATCCTGTTTTTCCGGCTGTAGCATTGGTGCTGTCTGTGGTATGCCTGATTGCAATTGTATATTATAATGCAATGCTGAGTTTTATTTTTTTTATTGGTTTAGTGATAGCGGCCTTATTGTTTGTGCTTACGGGCAAACATAAAATAATGAATGATATGCTGTTGAGTAAAACAAATGCAATAATGGAACATGAAAATTTATGAGTTACCAGCATACGATAAATAATATAGTATATAGGTTTGATTCACTAAAAAGCTTGTTGGCAAAGGCTTCGCCGTTCCGGTCGGGTGATGCGCTGGCAGGTGTTTGTGCGGATACGTATGAAGAACGTATTGCAGCGCAAATGGTATTGGCAGATGTGCCGTTAAAAAATTTTCTGAATGAAACGGTGATACCGTATGAAGACGATGAAGTAACAAGGTTAATTATTGACGAACATGATACAAACGTTTTTAATCGTATCAGCCATTTAACAGTAGGGAGTTTTCGGGATTGGTTATTGGGTGATGAAGCAGATGCAACCGTTCTTAAAAATTTAGCAGCAGGCATTATGCCGGAAATGGCTGCGGCTGTATCAAAACTAATGCGCAACCAGGATTTGATACTGGTTGCAAAAAAAATAGAAGTGGTAACAAAGTTCCGTAATACGATTGGGTTGAAAGGGCATTTCTCTACACGCCTTCAACCAAAT
>Ga0206858_1202_pt1 | contig 12910 bp, 11 predicted proteins | sample Alteio_BWOrgCont_46_FD_152622 | JGI IMG/M metagenome (GOLD analysis project Ga0206858, IMG submission 152622) | Enriched cells from forest soil in Barre Woods Harvard Forest LTER site, Petersham, Massachusetts, United States -... | ecosystem: Environmental > Terrestrial > Soil > Temperate forest >... | reverse complement strand
GTAAGTTATAAGTAGTAAGTAGTAAGTAAAACGCAACGTAATACTTGATACCTAATACTTAATACCTAAGAAAAGATTTCGAAAAATGAAAAGAAATACGATTATAACTTTTTTAGCACTGGCAACAGTACTGGCTATTGTAACAACAGCCTGCAAGGATAAACGTGAACCGGGAAGGGTTTATATGCCGGATATGGCTTATAGCCGTGCGGTGGAAACCTATTCGGAGCTGGATTCTTCTTTCTCTACAGACAGTAGTGAATTTGGGCACAAAATTTTTTACAACCGCAAGCCGGTAGATAGCACAATGAGAAGAGGCGAGGAATTACCATTTATGGCACCACCGCCAACACCGGATTCTGCAGGATATAGAAAAAGCGAAAGCATCAAAAATCCTTTAGGGCCATTAACAACAGCGGATAGCCTTGAAGCTTCAAGATTGTTTAATATTAATTGTGCTATTTGTCATGGTGCTGATGCAGGAAACGACGGACCGGTATCTTCTAAAATTGGTGGCGTAAAAAATATATTGCAAGCTGCTAAAACATATAGCGACGGACATATATTTTATATCATGACTTACGGACAGGGAAACATGGGTAGCTATGCATCTCAGTTAAGCAGACAACAACGTTGGCAAATTATTCAGTATATACGATCATTAGAGCCTAAGACTGATACTAAAGCAGCAACAGATACAACAGCAAAGCATTAAAACAAAACAAAAGCATTCACTCAAAATAAAGTTTAGATGAATCATTCTTTCGAATTACCGGCTGGTTATAAAAAGTGGACGATGGGCCTTATTATCGTTGGGCTTGTGACCTTGCTATGTGGCATTATTTTCCTGCATCCATTTACACAGGCAGCTCCGGGAACAACAAACGGCGCTACCCGTTTTTGGGCAGTATTGTTACAAAACAGTGTGTATTGGTTATTGATTGTAAACGCCAGTATGTTCTTTATATGTGTTACTACATTGGCAATGGGTGGATGGCAGGTAGCATTGCGCCGTGTGCCGGAAGCTATTTCAAGTGTAGTGCCTGTTTTGGGAATCATTGCATTTTTTATTTTGATGCTGATTGTTTGGGGAGATCATTATGATATTTATCCATGGGCTGATAAAAATATTGTTGCACAGGATGCAGTAATTAAAGGGAAGAGCGGATTCTTAAATCCATGGTTCTTCTCAATCTGGTCTGGCGTTACTATTTTCCTTTGGTATTTCTTAGGCCAAAAAATCCGTGCTTTAAGTTTGAAAAGCGATGAAGACGGGCAGATGGATTATGAAACCGGTAAAAAATGGATCAATAAAAATATTTTATTAGCATCTATCTATACTGTATTCTTTGGTGTAACCGTAGGTTCTACCATACCTTGGCTTTGGTTGATGAGTATTGATGTACATTGGTACAGCACCATGTATAGCTGGTACACTTTCGCAAGCACATTTGTATCAGGTATGGCATTGGTTGCTTTGTTTGTGGTGTATTTAAAAAACCGTGGGCAGTTGGAGTTTGTTGCAGAAAGCCATTTGCACAATATCGGTTTATTCATGTTTGCATTCTCGGTGTTTTGGGGTTATGTATGGTTTGCACAATACATGTTGATATGGTATGCAAATATCCCGGATGAAACAGGTTATTATTATATCAGGGTTTGGGGCCCATTCCGCGGCATCTTCTTCTTTAACCTGATTATAAACTTTATTTGCCCGTTATTATTCTTAATGAAAAGGAACCTGAAACGTAACTGGACATATATGGTATTCATGGCAGTATTAATCATATTTGGCCACTGGATCGATTTATGGCAAATGGTAATGCCGGGTACATTGAAAGACAAGGCGCAGTTAAGCTTCTTTGAATTTGGTATTGGGGCATTGTTTGTAGGAATCATTATGTGGAGAGTGGGTGTTTATTTATCAAAACATTCTTTGCTGGCAAAAAACCATCCGTTCTTAAAAGAAAGTATGGTACATACTATATAACAGGCATTAGTTTAGAGAAGACATTAAAAAGAAATAAAAGTATTTTAAAATAATTTTGCATCATGACAGCGATTTTGTTTGTAGCTATAATAGTAATGATTTTCGTAATCATCTTTCAGATTGCGAAAGCCAGTGAGTACGTAAGTGTATTGCGGGGAGAAGATAAAGCCCGTAAACAAAATAATAAAATCAATGCATTTTTATTGGTTGCATTTTTGATATTGGGATTGATTGGTATTTTGTATTGCAACGATTTGTACTACGGAAAAACATTGTTCCCGCAAGGTTCTGCTTCTAAAGAAGGAGAGAAAATTGATTTGATGTTGTACATCACTATTGGTGTAACCGGTACTGTATTCTTTATTACGCAAATTTTATTATTCTGGTTCTCTTTTAAATACCAGGAAAAAGACGATCGTAAAGCACATTATTTTGCACACAGCAATAAGTTAGAAGCTATCTGGACAATCTTTCCGGCTCTTTTCTTAACGGTATTGGTTGTATTCGGTTTGAAATACTGGTTTAAAATGACCGGTGAAGCACCGAAAGATGCTATTCAAATAGAAGTAACAGGGCATCAGTTTGGTTGGGAGTTCCGCTATCCGGGAGCTGATGGAATTTTTGGTGTAAAAAATTATAAATTAACTTCAGGTACAGATCCATTAGGTGTTGACTTTAATGATTCTGCCAGCCACGATGATATTCACGTAGGTGGAACCATGCATATTCCGGTTGGACAGCCTGTTAAATTAATCATCAATTCTCAGGATGTAATTCATGATGTGGGCTTGTCTCAATTCAGGATGAAAATGGATGCGGTTCCGGGAATACCTACTACACTTTGGTTTACGCCATTATATACTACAGCTCAAATGAAAGAACGTTCCGGCAATCCTGATTTCACATATGAAATCAGTTGCGACCAAATGTGCGGTAAAGGGCATTTTTCTATGAGAGGTGTAATTATTGTGGATACAAAAGAAGATTACGCTAAATGGTTGGCTCAACAAAAATCAGAATACTCAACATTGTTTCCGGCAAAAACGGATTCATTAGCAGGACAAAAATCAGTAACTGATACTACTGCAAAACCATTGGCAAGCAGATAATAACTAAAATTCGGCATCGAAAATATTAAAAGATTATGAGTAACGCGGCTACATTACACGAAACAGATGTTCACGGACATGATGCACATCATGAACACCATCATCATGAAACGTTTATAAGCAAATACGTTTTTAGTCAGGACCATAAAATGATATCTAAACAGTTTATCATTACAGGGATTATCTGGGCTATCATCGGAGGTTTATTTTCAGTATTGTTTCGTTTGCAATTAGGTTATCCTGATTCTACCTTTCCTTTCCTGGAAGATATTTTAGGACATTGGGCTAAAGGCGGTAAAATTCAACCCGAGTTTTATTATGCATTGGTTACCATGCACGGAACTATCCTTGTATTCTTTGTATTAACAGCAGGCTTGAGCGGAACTTTTGCAAACTTCTTAATTCCATTACAGATTGGTGCAAGGGATATGGCTTCGCCGATGTTGAATATGTTGAGCTACTGGTTCTTCTTCTTAGCATCTATAATCATGTTCTCATCTTTGTTTGTAGAAACAGGGCCGGCAGCTGGTGGTTGGACAATCTATCCTCCGTTAAGTGCTTTAGGCGATGCATCGCAAGGTTCTAAAATCGGTATGGATTTATGGTTGGTGAGTATGGCAATGTTTATTGTCAGTTCACTTTTGGGTGGTCTTAACTATATCTCTACTATCTTGAACTTACGTACAAAAGGTATGAGCATGGCAAAAATGCCACTTACTGTTTGGGCTTTGTTTTTTACTGCAGTATTAGGTGTATTGTCTTTCCCGGTTTTATTATCAGGTGCAATCTTGTTGTTGTTTGATCGTAACATGGGAACAAGCTTCTTCTTAAGCGATATCGTAATCAACGGAAAAATATTACCAAACGAAGGTGGTAGCCCGATTTTGTTCCAGCATTTATTCTGGTTCCTGGGTCACCCTGAAGTTTATATTATCTTATTACCGGCAATGGGTATGTCATCTGAAATCCTTTCAGTAAACAGCCGCAAACCAATCTTTGGTTACAAAGCGATGGTTGGTTCATTGTTCGCTATTACATTATTGGCATTCCTGGTATGGGCGCATCACATGTTTGTTACAGGATTGAATCCGTTCCTTGGAGCATTCTTCGTATTACTTACCTTATTAATTGCGTTACCATCTGCGATAAAAGTATTTAACTGGCTAACCACTTTGTGGCGTGCAAATATCCGGTTTACTCCGGCTATGATGTTCGCTATCGGGTTTGTAAGTTTATTTATCAGTGGAGGTTTAACAGGTATCTTCTTGGGTAACTCTGCATTGGATATTCACTTGCATGATACATATTTCGTTGTAGCGCATTTCCATATAGTAATGGGTGTGGCATCTTTCTTCGGAATGTTTGCAGGTGTTTATCACTGGTACCCTAAAATGTATGGCCGTTATTTAAACACTACTTTAGGTTATATCCATTTCTGGATTACAATTGTTGGTGCTTACTTAATCTTCTGGCCAATGCACTACGAAGGTTTAGCAGGTATGCCTCGCCGTTATTATGATTATACCGGTTGGGAATCATTTAAAATGTTTGCAGGATTGAACCAGTTTATCAGCTTTGTCGCTATGATTGTATTTGCTACGCAGTTATTGTTTGTGTTCAATTTCTTCTATAGTATTTTCAAAGGAAGAAAAGTAACTACACAAAACCCTTGGGGAGCTAATACATTGGAGTGGACTACACCAATTAATCCTGGTCACGGTAACTGGCCTGGCGAAATTCCTGAAGTTTTCCGTGGTGCTTATGACTATGCAAAAGATGGCCACGAGTTCATTCCTCAAAATGTACCATTGGGTGAGAATGAAACAGAAAGCCACTAAGCAATGTGCTAATAGGCTCATTTGCTAATGTACTGATTGTGAAGAAGGATAGAGAATAGTTTTTAGTAAAGAGTTTTGATTTAATAATGAGGAGTTTGGATTTGTGTTGATGGGAAAATATAATTAAGGTTTTTGATAAGATGGAGCAGGATAAAACAACCATATCCAATTCAACTTCGGTTGCGTTGGCAACCAAGGTGAAAGATTATTTTCAATTAATCAAGTTCACGTTGAGTTTTATGGTGGTGTTTAGTACGGTAGTAAGTTATTTACTGGCTACTAACTATCGCAATCCTCTGGATATCTTGTTATTGTTTTTGGGCGGGATGTGTATTACCGGTTCGGCTAATACCATTAACCAGATAACAGAAAAAGATACCGATGCATTAATGAAACGCACTGCATCACGCCCCGTTGCCAGCGGAAGGATGAGTGTGAATGAAGCTACTGCTTTTGCAGTAATTACAGGAGTGCTCGGTTTAGCAATAATGTATTTCAGGTTCAACTGGCAAAGTTCTTTGATTGGCTTGGTAAGTTTGTTTTTATACGGCTTTATTTATACGCCGCTTAAAAAAGTAAACTCGATAGCTGTATTAGTTGGTGCGTTTCCGGGAGCTTTTCCCTGCCTGATTGGTTGGGTAGCTGCTTTTTATAATAGTGATGTATTATGGATTGGCGGCTGGATACTTTTTGGTATTCAATTCTTATGGCAGTTTCCGCATTTTTGGGCAATTGCCTGGGTAGCGCATCAGGATTATAGCAAAGCCGGTTTTAAATTATTGCCAAGCGATAAAGGACCGACAAAATTTACTGCAGTACAAACGATCATGTATAGTTTGCTGATGGTTCCGGTAGGATTTTTACCATACGTAGTAAAATTTATTCCGAATGATAATGGACAAGGTTATCACTCGATGTGTGGGATAGTGAGTATGTGGATTGTGTTGGCTTGTAATTTATGGATGGTTTTTGTAAGTGTTCGTTTATATATAAACATGGACGTGAAGAGTGCAAGAAAGGTGATGTTCAGTTCTTATTTTTATTTGGCAGTAGTGTTGTTGGCGTTATTGGCAGACAGAATACACTAAAGCCCCCCGAAGGGGACTTTTAGCAGAATGAGACTTTTAAGGTCTTTTCATTTTGCAGGGTGTGGGTGCATAAAAAAATAAAAACTTTCATCCTTTAAACTGAAAAGGTGTTTGCAAAGAATAAAATTCTTTGCACCTGACAACAAAAAGCGGAAAGGCTGAATAAAGAAGTAAGGATGATGTGGAAGATATAAAATTGAGATAAGAGCGGGAGTGCCGCTCCTTCTCCACGGGAGAAGGAGATGGAGGATGAGGCTGAATTTTAAAAAAACTAAACCCCTTTGGGGAAAGCGGTAATGAGTACAGTGGTAATGGATCAACAAAGAAGAATACATCCGCACAAGTTTACGCTTTGGGTAGGCATTGCAAGTATTATAATGATGTTTGCAGGTTTAACAAGCGCATACATTGTGAAACGTAACCAGCCAAACTGGGTAGCGTTTGATGTGCCGGTGATATTTTGGTATTCGACAGCGGTAATTATTATAAGTAGCATAACATTAATGCAGGCGCTGAAAGCGTTTAAGCAAAGAGAGATTCGGAAGTATAAGAGTTTAGTAGTTACAACATTGTTTTTAGGAGTTCTTTTTGTAATAATGCAGGTAATAGGCTTTAGCCAGTTATGGGCAAAAGGAATGACGCTTCAGGCGAATGTGTCGTTTTCTTTTCTGTACATAATTGTTGGCTTGCATGCAATACATGTGTTGGGTGGTATTATTGCTTTGATTGTATTGTTTGCAAAAGCATTCAGCCGCAAAGTAAGAAACTACAACGCAGTGCCGGTAGAAGTGGTTAGCACATATTGGCATTTCGTAGATTTTTTATGGATTTATTTATTGATTTTTTTATTAATGATTCGATAAAAGGATAAGTAAGTAGTAGGTATTAAGTAGTAAGTATTAAGTGAAGCACTTAATATATTGCACGTAATACTTAATACATAATACTTAATACTTAAAACTTAGAACTTATTTATGTCAACAGCAGCACAACAAGAAACAAAATGGTGGAACGGTGGCAGAAGCCCGTTCAATGCGAGCTATGGAAAGGTGATGATGTGGTATTTTTTAATGAGTGATGCATTTACATTTGGTGCGTTCCTTATCAGCTATGCTACACTTCGGTTTAGCTTAAAAGATTGGGTGGACTCCAACCATGTATTTAATGCATTTCCATTTTGCGGTCACACCAACCTGCCATTAGCGTTTGTGAGTTTGATGACATTTATTTTGATCTTCAGTTCGGTTACGATGGTATTGGCTGTACACGAAGGCCATAAAATGAACAGAAAGGGTGTTGAGAAATATATGATCCTTACGGTATTTGGTGGTCTTGCGTTCTTAAGCTGCCAGGCTTGGGAGTGGACGCATTTATTAACCGGCGAGCATTTTATCTTAGCAGCAAACGGTGCAATTGAAACATTGAACACAACGGTTAGTCACAACCCTTGGGGACCACAGGCAAGTGCTACGGCAGCTATCAATGCATTGCAACATAGTTCTCCGGAAGTATTGCGTAGCTTGATTTCAGAAGAAACCCATACTTCAGTTGAGTCTTTAAAAGGATTGCCTTTATCTGATTTAGTTGCAAAAGCAACCCCAATTATCAGTGAAGGTTTTCATATTGGTACAGCAGGCCCTGTATCATTTGGTAGCTACTTCTTCGAAATTACCGGTTTCCACGGTTTCCACGTATTGAGTGGTGTGGTTATCAATATTGTAATGTACATTAAAACATTGCGTGGCGATTTTGATAAGAGAGGCCATTATGAAATGATTGAAAAAGCAGGTCTTTACTGGCACTTTGTGGATTTGGTTTGGGTATTTGTATTCCTTTGTTTCTATCTGATCTAAGTAGAAGCAGTACTGAATTTTTAAAACGATTTAATAAAAATATTTATGAGCAGCGAACACGCAGTAACATCACCGGAAATAACTTTTATGCCTGAACACGAATCAGGTACAAAAAAAATCTGGAGAACATTTTGGGTATTATCTTTCCTTACGATAATTGAGTTGTCATTAGGTTTGGCGATATATAATATTCACCAAGCGGCAGAGCCAAATGCTTCATTGGTTTTATTCTTTAAAGGTGTTGTATGTATTTTAACCCTGGCAAAAGCATATTATATCGTTTCTATCTTCATGCACTTAGGTGATGAAATCAGGAACTTTATTATGACCATTCTTGTTCCTTTGTCATTGTTTGTTTGGTTCTTAACAGCTTTCTTAATTGACGGAACAAGCTGGAAAAACCTGCGCCATCGTTATATGGATAAACACGAAACAGAGCAAGTAGCTCCTGCAGCAACAGAAAAAGGGGCAAAAGATTAATTGCATAAAAAATATTTTTATAAGAAAACCATTGCACCTTTGCAGTGGTTTTTTGTTTTTAATATGCGTAGGGGTTTCACGCAAAGAGACAAAGGAAAACAACGGTGCAAAGATTTTGAGTTATAGACATTAATCTTAGCGTCTTTGCGTGAAAAAAATAATAAGGATAGAAAATGAATAAGACTGCAATTTTAGGCTTGATGCTGGCAATAGTAATGCCGCTTACGGGTTACTGGATGGTAAAATATTATGGTAACAGGGATTTGCAAGTTCCCCGCAGGTATTTTTATGATAGTGTGGCTGTAAACCAAAACAATGGCAAGACTACCACCGATACCATTTGGCATAAAGTAAAAACAATCAACTTTGTAAATCAGTTAGGCGATACCGTAACGCTGGACAGCCTGAAAGGCAAAGTATTGGTAATCGATTTTTTCTTTACCCATTGTCCAACGATTTGTCCGGGATTGGCAAGAAGTATGAAGCGTCTTCAGGATTCTTTTAAAGGAGAGAATGATAGCATTGTACAATTCCTTTCCATCAGTATAGATCCAGAACATGATTCTGTACCACAATTGAGGCAATTTGCAAATCGTTATACCTCTAACCACGATAGCTGGTGGTTTTTAACCGGTAATAAAGCAGAGATATATAATTTTGCATTAAATGAATTAAAAGCAAGCGTGGCAGATGCTAATGTGGATACGGCTTTTATACATACAGAAAACTTTTTTTTATTGGATAGAGATAGAGTAGTGCGTGGATGGTACAATGGTTTTGATACTGTAGAACAAGCAAAGCTGGTACGTGATATTCCAATATTAATGTTGGAGAAAGATAAAAAGAAAACCTTTGGCGAATTTGTAAAAGGATTATTTGAGCGGAGTTAAATAAGCCGGAAAGACGGGAAGCCGGGAAGAAATAAAACATTATCTTCTTTGCAACTGTTGTCTAATGGCAAAACAAAACAAACAATAAAAGACTTACCGCCTTCCCGGCAAAAAAATAAAACTTTTGTAAAAGGATTATTTGAGCGGAGTTAAATAAGCCGGAAAGCCGGTAAGTCGGAAAGAAATAAAACGTTACTTTCTTTGCAACTGCTGTCTAATGGCAAAACAAAACAAACAATAAAAGACTTACCGTCTTCCCGCCTTCCCGGCAAAAAATAAATAAAACATGTTAGAACCTTCTTTAGAAAAAAATGACAGCAAGGCAAAATTATTAATCTGGACTGTATCCATAGTAGTATTTGCTGCGGTTGTATTTTTAGTAAATATTAAATTCAATTTCAACCTTGGCTTTAATGTGCATGTATTTGCAGAAGCCAATGCCATTATAAATTCAATCGTTGCTTTTTTATTAATTGCAGGGCTTATTGCTGCCAAGCAACAAAATTATGTACTGCATAAAAAGATAATGCTGGCGGCAATTGTATTGTCTGTATTGTTTTTGGTATCCTATATCTGCCATCATTTATTTGCCGGCGAAACAAGGTTCGGCGACCTGAATCACGATGGTATTTTAAGTGATGATGAAAAAGCAAAAACCGGAGCAGCCCGCTATATTTATTATTTTATATTGGCTACGCATATTCCTTTAGCAGCAATTATATTACCCTTTGTTTTATTCACGGCTTACCGTGCTTTGATTGGAGAGTACGACAAACACAAAAAACTAGTACGTATTACCTGGCCCATTTGGTTTTATGTAGCGGTTACAGGCGTAATCGTTTATTTGATGATAGCTCCTTACTACCACTAGGAGTCAGGAGTTATATTTATGATTTAACGTATGTTTCACGGCTTGCCACTTTGAAGGGTTCCAATATTATTCTATCTTTTACTCATGAATACTTTATTGCGGTTTTTGCTGATTGCTTTTTGTGTTCCTGCATTTATCTCCTGCAAACATCCTTCTCATACCAAAGTAGAACGGGCATTTTATTATTGGAAAAGCAATGGGCATCAACTACAGGATAACGAAGAAACATATCTCCGGAAACTTCATGTGCAAAAACTATATGTCAAATTTTTTGAAGTAGGGTACGATAATACGTTTGGGATTATCCCTACTTCAAAAACAGATTTTTATTATTATAACTATTGGAACGACAGTGATATTGTATTGCAGCAAATGCATATCATCCCCACCATCTATATTAAAAATGAAATCTTCTTTAAAAGCTCTAAAGCTGGGCTGGATTCGCTGGCAGACAATATTTTATTCCTAACCAATAAGTATTACAAAAACCTTATCCGGTCAAGCTATGAAGAGCGAATGAATAAAGAAAAAGCAGCTTATGATGAACTACAGATTGATTGTGATTGGACAGCTACGACAAGAGAAAATTATTTCTATTTATTAAAATCTTTAAAGCGTCAATCCAATAAAATTATTTCCTGTACACTAAGATTGTATCCGTACAAGTATCAAACTAAAATGGGAATGCCACCGGTAGATAAGGCAACATTAATGTGTTATAACCTAATTAATCCGTTAAAAAATGAAAATAAAAACTCTATCCTGGATCTTAATGAATTTAAAACTTATCTAAACGTTGGAAAAAAATATCCCCTACATCTGGATATAGCATTACCCGTTTATTCCTGGATGCAGTGTTATCAAAACAATCATTTTACAGGAATGATATATCATGATAATGCTTCTATTTTAAAAGTATTAGAACCGGTAGATGAGCTTTGGTATCAGGTAACAAAAGATACCGTTATTGATGATTTGTATTTGCGGGTTGGAGATAAGATAAAATATGAAGCCATTACTCCCGAAAAATTAAACAAGGCAATTGCATTAATAAAAGACAATGTTCAATTGGATAATACCAGCACAATTGCATTTTTTCATTTAGATGGAACAAATCTTAAACAAATAAGTTATGAGACGCTTGATAGTCTTTATACTGATTTTAGCAAGTAGCCTGCTTACTGTACTTGCCTGCGGACCTTATTATCCTTATGGAGATGATGTGCGCTTTACGGTATTAGATCCGAACAATTTTCATTATCACGACTTCCGTACTTTTAATTACAGCAGCGATCTTTTTCACACGGATAATGATACTGCCAATAATACTGCCATCAATACAGACGATAATATTAAATTATGGAAACAATATTGCGGCAACAAAGTACCGGATTCAGGTATTGCAGAAGCTGTATATGATTTAGATACAAGTGCTGTAAAAGATGCAACATCCGCTAATTGGATGATTCATTATCTGCAAGGTTCTAAAGATGAAACTGCTATTAATTATTTATGCTTTGCCAAACGATGCGAAAAATTTAATGCACTACTCGATGATCCCTGGGAAAGAAATGAAACCTTTAATTTAGCCGGTCGTACAACTTTAAAAAATCAGGCACTACAAAATAGTATAACTATACAAAATAAAGCTATCCAATTACGGTATGCATTTTTGGCAATGCGCCTTGCATACTATAATGGCGATAGCACAACAATTGAAAATACCTACCGTGCATTTTTCATCAATAGAAAAAACAAAAATATTTTAGACTGGTGGAGTATGTATTTCTGGGCAATATTAAAACGTAATACTGCAGAGAGAAATTATTACATGGCGCAGGTATTCAGCAATGCAGCAGACAAGCGGTTTGCAATTAACGGTATGTATGATGGATCTGTTCCAATAGATTCAACTTTGCGGTTTGCAAAAAGTAAGAAAGAAGCTGCTGCTGTATGGTTGCTTGCAGGTATTGAAAACCATGCAAGAGCTTTAACTGCCTTAGAACATATTCATGCACTTCAGCCCAATTCAAAAGGGTTTAGCTTTTTATTATTAAGAGAGATAAATAAACTGGAAGATTGGATATATACTCCTTATTATAGTTATTTTTCTCCTTCAACAATAGATCAATGGGATGCTCAGAGTAGAAAAGATCCATCAGCAGCGGCTGTAAAGCGGATACAAAGTGATCGGGAATACGCTAAGGTCATACTTCAATTTTTAGAAAAAATAAACGGTAATAAAATAGAAAATCCCCTATTATGTAATACTGCAAAAGCGTATTTACATTTTATGACAGAGGATTACAACTCAGGAATAACTTGCATAAATGCATTGCAGAATAAAATTAAACCTACCGACAAGGTTTATACACAACTGCAAATTATAAAAGCGTTGTGCCTTACAGCAGAGCAACCTAAGGGAAGTGCTATAATACCCGATGCGGCAAAACCAATTTTAATGCAGCAGTATGAAAAACAGCATTATAAATTTCTTTTTGCAATTGCCCGTGAGCTGGAGTACAAGGGCAACACAACAGATGCGGCATTGCTATTTTCAAAAATCGATAATGATGGAGGAGCAGCCGCCAACAACGTATATTGGAGGACTAAGAAAAATTTCAACACCTTAGGATTGGATTATTATGCGGATTATTTTTTTTACTTAGATGCACAATACAACAGCAATCAAATGGAAGCATTGATTCAATCTGTAAAGCAAAATAATAAAACTGATAAGTTTAGTAAATGGGAATACAGTGTTGCTAAAAAAGAAATCTCAAGGTTGTAT
>Ga0206858_1199_pt1 | contig 13088 bp, 8 predicted proteins | sample Alteio_BWOrgCont_46_FD_152622 | JGI IMG/M metagenome (GOLD analysis project Ga0206858, IMG submission 152622) | Enriched cells from forest soil in Barre Woods Harvard Forest LTER site, Petersham, Massachusetts, United States -... | ecosystem: Environmental > Terrestrial > Soil > Temperate forest > O... | reverse complement strand
CCTCAGCCAACTACTATTTTAACACCTACCATTCAGTTCACCAATAATTCAACAGATGCCTATGGTATCGCATATCAAAACTGGAATTTTGGAGATAATGCAGATTCTTCTACGAGTACACTTCTGAATCCTTCTCACACCTATTCAGATACCGGTACTTTCTGTGTAAAATTGGAAGTAATGAATCTTCGTGGCTGTACTGACACAGCAACAGATTGCATTGTAATCGACCCACTTTTCGGGCTGTACATTCCGAGTGCTTTCACTCCGAATGGTGATGGCAAGAATGAAACATTTACAGCTAAAGGAAGTGATATAAAAACCTTTGAAATGTACATCTTCGATCGTTGGGGAATGCAATTATTCCATTCTACTGATATAAATAATGGATGGAACGGAACTGTTGGCGGAGGTTCCACAATTGCTCAGGAAGATACATATGTATATGTGATTCATGTTACCGACGGTAAGAATAAGATGCATTCCTATACCGGTAATGTTAACCTTATTAAATAAGAAGAGACAGGCATCACTTGTTTTCGGAGTCCTTATGAATAAGCAGATTTGATTTACTCGATCTGCTTATTTGCTTATGTTTGTCAATTGAGATATAATCTAGCATGAAAAAGTTGTTCGTCGTTTTTACCTTATTGCTGATACAATGCGATGCATTTTCCCAATATTATAAGTATTGGATACAATTCACCGATAAAAACAGCAGCCCCTATTCCATTAGTACTCCATCTGCATTTTTATCAGCCAGGGCTATTTACCGGCGCACAAAATATGGCATCCCAATTCAATACAATGATTTGCCGCCCAACCCGGCTTATATTGACAGCGTAATTTCAAAAGGGGTTAAGCTGTTAAATCGTTCACGCTGGTTTAACTCTATAAGTATTAATGCCATTAGTGCTGCGGACACTGCTGTCTGTCTGGCAAAAATAAGGGCATTGCCGTTTGTAAAAAGTTCAAAATTTGTAACCGTAATGTATCCGTCCACCCCGGTCAATAAGAATCTTTACGAATCGAGAACCGACCACGCTCCTCATGCTGTTGATACATTTGACTATTCCAACTCCTATAATCAGGCACACATGATTGGGGTAGATTGCCTTAACAATATGGGGTATCGCGGAAAAGGCAAACGCATTGCTCAAATTGATGCACGTTTTGGCGTAGCTGATACCTTACCGGCGTTTGACAGTTTACGCAATAGGTCCGGAATACTGGGCACCTGGGATTTTGTTTGGGAAGATCCGGATGTATACGACGATACCAATAATGCAGACTATCATGGTCAGATGGTGTTATCGTGCATGGTAGGAAATATTCCGGGGCAATTACTCGGTGATGCTATGGATGCCGATTATTATTTATTACGGACGGAGGATATCCAGAGCGAATACCAGATTGAAGACGATAACTGGACTTCTGCAGCAGAATATGCCGATAGTGCAGGTGCAGATGTGATTACTTCATCACTTGGATATACCACTTTTGATGATGCCAACACAAGTTATACCTATAACGATATGAACGGTAAAGTAGCAGTAGCCAGCATGGCTGCCACTATTGCGGTAGAAAAAGGCATGGTGGTTTGTGTAGCAGCCGGAAACCTTGGCGGTACTTCGTGGCAATATATTTCATCTCCCGGCGATGCCGATAGTATCCTTACGGTAGGTGCCGTGGACCCCTATGGTAATTATGTTTCATTCAGCTCTACCGGGCCTACATCTGACGGAAGATTAAAACCGGATGTAGTTGCACAAGGCCAGGGTACTGCTTTGGCTTCGCCTTCGGGAGGTGTTACCTTTGGAAGCGGCACATCCTTTGCAACCCCATTAATAGCCGGTGCTGCAGCTTCTTTATGGCAGGCAGACTCAAATGCAAATTGTGTTGAAATAATGAATGCCATAAGAGAAAGTGCGAGCGAATACTATACACCCAGCGAATTCGTCGGCTATGGTATTCCAAATTTCTGCCTTGCTAAAACTATTGCAGATGGCATATTGGAAAATAAAGTTGTAACGAATCTTACTAAAGTTTACCCCGACCCGTTTAACGATAATATTACTGTTTCATTCTTCTCTTCCGTGGTTCAGAATGTGAATGTGAAAATGTACAATATATTGGGGCAGATCGTGAATCAGAAAGAATTCAAAGTAGCTTCTGACGGCAATACGCTTATTAATTTGGGTGGTTTGCAAAACCTTTCTAATGGAATTTACTTGGTTGTACTAACAGATGAGCAAGGTTCTGTTTATACTTCCAAAGTGGTGAAGTAGCTTATTTCAGTTTATAAAATCACTCTTTCTCTTCCCACACCCTGCAAATATTCACCACCACTTCGGCGGCTTTTTGCATATCCTGCACACTTGCCCATTCCTGTTTGCCGTGAAAAGCATGTTCGCCCGCAAAAATATTTGGACAGGGCATTCCCATAAAGGAAAGCCTTGAGCCATCTGTTCCTCCGCGTATACTCTGCATGTGGACGTTAATACCTGAACGCTTTACTGCCTCTTCGGCATATTCTATGACCTTAGGATGTTTGTCAATAATCTCTTTCATGTTGCGGTATTGCTCGGTAACCGTAAATTGAAATGTTGAATTGGGATAATCTTTCATTACTTTTTCGGTAATTGATTTTAGAAGGTCTTCTTTGACCTTCAATCCTTCAGTAGCAAAATCACGGATGATAAATTTGAGCGTGGCTTGCTCCAGGCTTCCGCCAATAGAGATAGGGTGCACAAATCCTTCCATGCCCGAAGTAGATTCAGGAGTGAGCTTATCTTTTGGGAGCTTGTCAATTATGGCAGATGCAATTTTAATGGCGTTTTCCATTTTGCCTTTTGCAAATCCGGGATGGACGCTGACACCCGTTATTACAATAGTAACTGCATCAGCCGAAAAGTTCTCTGCTTCAATATGGCCGAGTGACTCACCATCTATCGTGTAACCATACTGCGCACCGAGTTTTTTCATATCCACTTTGTCTACTCCTCTGCCTATTTCCTCATCGGGTGTAAACAATATGCGTATGGCTCCATGCTTTACTTCCGGATGATGCATTAAGTATTCGGCGGCGGCCATAATTTCGGCAAGGCCGGCTTTGTTATCCGCACCAAGCAAAGTTGTTCCATCGGCAGTAACAATATCATTTCCTATTTGATTCAGCAAATCGGGATGTGCAGCAGGTGTTAGCACTTGAGTTTTATCATTCGGCAAAGAAATATTTCCACCCGGATATTTTTTATGAATTACAGGATTCACATTTACACCCGTACAATCAGGCGAGGTATCCATATGCGAGCAAAAGCAGAGTGTAGGAACTTGCTTGTTCGTATTGGATGGAACCGTGGCATAGACATATCCATATTCATCTAATTCGGCATCTTTTACGCCTATTGCTTTCAGCTCTTCCAGCAATACTTTGGCCAGGTTTTTTTGCTTGGCTGTCGATGGAATGGTGGGTGACTCGGGGTCAGACTGAGTGTCAATCTTTACATAGCGTAAAAAACGCTCCGTTACTGCTTGTGGTGTAATCATAATGACAAATGTAAAAAATTAAGGGAGATCATTTCCGGTGTAAAATATAAATATTTTTCATTTCGTAAGGAACATAATTCTGATAACTGTATTGCTTGATGATGGTATATCCCTCAAAATTATGAAAGGCAACCACATATTCATCATCATCCACGTACCACCAGCTTTTCCCTTTATCAATAGAACCTTGGTTCCAAACCCCACTGGTCCAACCATTAAATTCATATCCCCCGTCCATTTTATGGGGAGATACTTTTAGGTCCTTGGTCAGATAATCGCTAGCCTGCCAGCGTGAGCGGTTCCATGATATATAATCGTGAGTGAGAGCTGCACTAAAAATCCCAATTCCTATAATAATGATGCAAGTAGTAATGTAAACAGGTAATTTTATTTTTATAGTATCCGGTATGCCGGCCATAATTAATATAGCTGATAATGCAATAAATATCAAAAGATACCGGTCAAAAAAATTATCCGATACAAACATCAATACAGCATATCCAATAATGTAAAAGAGTATAAATAATTGTTCAAATAGGGATTTGGAATAATCCTTACTACGATATGCACGAATGATATCAAGTAGTATTTTTCCCAGGTGTATAAGTAACATAATGGCGCCTACAAATGCAACAATTTGAAACAACAATAATAGTGTATGCGGAAAATCAGGATTAGGGTGAATCATGTCATCCTTGCCTTTTAAGGTAAAGGGGCCAATGCCATAAGTATCAAAAACATTTTTATAGGGCAATTGCATGCACCGGATTAGTAACAAAGGAGTAAAAATCGCGACAACAATAAACATAACTATTTTCTGCCGTTTAGTTATTCCGGATAGGCAGTTCCATGTTGTATATAGTAAAAGTGGGAAAAGAAAAAAGCCGGAATAGAGCAAGAGTAGAGCGCTTCTTGACAATGAATTATCAAAAATATCGCCCGGCACTTTTATTAAATCGAATAAGCTCCGGCCATAATATGGCTTTAACTCCGAACCAATATGTTTCAGCCATAAGAGGCCAAATACAAGTGCAACGCTCGTTACTATGGCAGGTAATATAGATATACCCCATTGCATCAATTTCGGCCTGTTCTTTATAATGGAAACCAGTGCAAAAGCAATAGGAATCACAACGCCGAATTGCCTTATAAGGGTAGCTGCAATAGCAAAAAGAGTAGCAACAACAAGGTGCATTCGCTTAGTAGATTCTAAGAAGCCGAAAAAGAAATAAATGGAAAACAGGCTGAAAGCGACAAATGGTACGTCTGTCATAAAACTATTGGATAAGCTAAAATAGAGAGGATTTGCAGTAAGTAAGAGCGCACCAAGGAAAGACAATTTTTCGTTTTTGCTTGATTTCAAAAGCAAAAAATAAAATACAAGTATGCCTGCAAGAGACAGAACCAACGTTGAAACTCGAAGTGTATTAAAGGAAAAACCGCCCGGCAGGCAGAATAAAGCTCCCCAAAACACCTGTGAAATTATAATAGGCGAATAAGCGTCGGGGGAAAAATAATAACCCTTGTTAATTAGATACCATACCGGCCTTGCATATTGCCAATCATCATTCAGTGGGAAGTTGCCAATAGGATTGGCAATGCATAGCATTACAACCCAAAGCAATACCAACAGAAAAGGGTAAAAGAATTTGCTCCTGTCCATTCAGACAAAGGTAGAATAATAGTTGATTCGTCTCAGTAACAACAGGATAGATTATTGAAAAGAGTATCCCTATATTGCCTATATTTGCAAGGTAATTAAGCCATGAGTAACGAAACAGATGAAATAAAAAACAAGGTTGCAAATAGCAATTTGGAGCCTCTTAACCTGGGTGATTTTTATCCCGAAGGAGAAAGGGTTATTATTGACCTGAAAGACCACCTTTTTGAAGGACTCATTTTACGGGAAAAAGATTTCAGGGCTTTTTTAAAAAATGAAGATTGGCCTAAATACAAAAATAAGTTTGTTGCAATAACCTCCACTGCCGATGCTATTATTCCCCAATGGGCCTATATGCTGCTTGCATCAGAGCTTCAACCTTATGCTAAGAAAGTAGTTTCCGGAAATAGGGCTACATTGGAAACACTTATTTTTAGTGAATCTCTTAAGGAGAAATTGCATCCTGAAAATTATAAAGACAAAAGAGTGATGATAAGAGGATGCGGAGACAAGGAACTGCCTGAATCTGCTTTTTCCGATGCCGTTACCCTCCTGAAGCCTTTTGCCAAAAGCATTATGTATGGGGAAGCGTGTTCCAACGTTCCTATTTATAAATCAAAATCCGAACTAACTATTTAATTATGGAAAAACAACTTTCCGATATAGAAGGCGCTATTGATGATATTAAGCAAGGTAAATTAGTTATTGTAGTAGATGACGAGGACCGCGAAAATGAAGGCGACTTTATAACCGCTGCCCGCAACGTTACACCTGAAATGGTAAACTTCATGACTCAATACGGAAGGGGTTTGCTTTGTGCTCCGGTGGAAGAAGACCGTTGCCATACACTGGGCTTGGAAATGATGGTTACACAAAATACATCCCTTCATCAAACACCATTTACAGTCACCGTAGACTTATTGGGGCATGGTTGCACCACCGGCGTATCGGCACATGACAGGGCAAAAACTATACAGGCACTTGCAGGCATATCAACCAAGGCATCTGACTTTGGCCGCCCCGGACATATATTTCCTTTGCGGGCTATGAAAGGCGGTGTGCTTCGCAGGGCAGGCCATACAGAAGCTGCTATTGACCTTGCCCGCCTTGCAGGTTTTGAACCTGTGGGTGCGCTTATTGAAGTGATGAACCCGGACGGCTCTATGGCAAGGCTTCCGCAATTGCTTGAGATTGCGAAGAAATTCAACCTGAAAGTTATTTCGATAAAAGATCTAATAGAATATCGCCTCCATAAAGAAACAATTATTGCCCGCGATATAGAAATAAAAATGCCAACCCAATGGGGCGATTTTAAACTTATTGCCTATCGTCAAACGACCAACGACCAAGAACATCTGGCACTCGTGAAAGGCACCTGGAAGAAAGGAGAAGCTGTTATGGTTCGCATGCACTCATCCTGTGTTACCGGAGATATTTTTGGTTCCCTGCGTTGCGATTGCGGCTCCCAGCTTCATAAGGCAATGGAGTTGATAGAGAAAGAAGGCAAAGGTGCCGTAGTTTACATCAACCAGGAAGGAAGAGGTATCGGGCTTCTTAATAAACTTCGTGCATATAAGTTGCAGGAAGAAGGAAGAGACACTGTAGAAGCAAACACAGACCTTGGTTTCAAAGCAGATGAAAGGGATTATGGCGTAGGCGCTCAAATATTAAGAGACTTGAACATTTCCAAATTAAAACTGATGACAAACAACCCCAAGAAGAGAGCAGGATTATTAGGCTATGGTTTGGAGATAGTAGAGAATGTTCCTCTGGAAGTTGCATCCAATCCGCATAACCATTTTTACCTGCAAACGAAGCGAGATAAAATGGGACACAATCTCCATTTGGACGAAAACAATTAGATTCGCCCTCATGCAATTTAAAGACATAATTGGTCATGGAGTGTTAAAGCAGTCCATGATAAAAACCATTAAGGAGGGCAGGATAAGCCACGCACAAATGTTTTTGGGCGCAGAAGGAAGCGGCGCTTTGCCACTGGCGCTTGCCTATATTCAATATCTTTTTTGTGTAAATAAAACAGAGAGTGATTCCTGCGGAAAATGCAGCCAATGCCATCGCATTGCAAAGCTGTCTCATCCCGATGTGCACTTTGTTTACCCGGTTGCTTTATCAAAAGAAAAAGGCGTTGAAAAAAGCTCTGACCTATTCCGTGAATGGACCGAAGCCTTCACCGGTGACCCTTATCTATCGCTTGCCGATTGGATGGATTTTATTGGAGCTGAAAACAAACAACCTACTATTGCCGTTGAAGAAAGCAAAGACATTCTGCATAAGATAAGCCTCATGGCCATGGAAGGGAATTACAAGACTATGATAATATGGATGCCGGAAAAAATGCATCCTTCCACTGCCAACAAATTATTGAAAGTTCTGGAAGAACCACCCGATAAAACTCTATTCATACTTGTTTCTGAAAGCGCCCAAATGCTTGCCACTATTCTTTCCCGCACCCAACTTACCAAGGTTTTGCGTTGCCATGAAAATGAATTGACCGAAGCGCTTATTCAAACTCACGGGCTTTCGCAGGATGCTGCTATTGCTATTGCCAAAGCATGCGAAGGTAATTATCGTCTTGCACAACTGATGGTGAAAGGTGAGGTAGATGCGGAATTCAATATGCAGCGCTTTCAGCAATGGATGCGTACCTGCCTTAGTATGGATGGCCTAAAACTTTCGGAATGGATAAATGAAGTAGCAACCATTGGCAGGGAAAAACAAAAAATATTTTTGGCTTTTGCCATTAAAACAATACGCCAAAGTATATTACTTGGGTTAAATTATCCATCGGGTATTAATCCCGCTGACCAGGACTTCCTGGCCAAGTTCTCTCCCTTTATTAATTATGAAAATGGGGCCTTGATTGCTGAAGAATTAAACAATGCCTATTACGCTATTGAACGAAATGCCCACACCAAAATTTTATTCATGAGTCTTTCCATTAAGATTCATACCCTGTTTCCACAACGGAAAAAATCAGCGTAAATTTCTTTCAATTTTCAATTTTTTTTACGCAGCGTTACGCAGCGGTTTTTAGGGGGGTAAAAATCATGAAAATGGCTCACTAATAATTGGTATACAATTTGTTCCAGCTATATTTATTTATTAAATAAAGGGGACTTTTTTCGCTATAAATAATTTCGGGAAAATAGAAAAGTCATTGACTTTTGGGAAGATGATAAATAAATACAGGGGATGCCGCAGATTAAAAAGTCCCGATGGGCAAATCCATTAATTAGAGGGACCGAATTAGGGCAAACCAAAAGTCATTGACTTTTGGGGAATGCACAATTCTTTTATTATATTTGAATACGATTTTATAAAAATGGTTCGATATAAAGCGTTCCTATTTATTTGCTTCATTGGTATCTTCTCTAATTCTGATGCTCAAGTATTATCGGAAGATTACATCAATTATAAATGGGAAGCAGATAGTCTTTATAAAACTGAAAACTACGCTGCTGCCGTCGGCTTTTACCGAAGGATATGCGACTTGCCCTCTTTCATACCAAGGTATGATTACTACTATACTGCCTGTTGTTATGCTAAAATAGACAAACCGGACAGTGCGTTACAATATCTTGAAAAAGGCGCGAAGAAAGGAGAAAGATTCAGTTCGAAAAAAGCTATTGACAGTGATAAGACACTGATGCTATTGCATCAAATGAAACGGTGGGATACAATAAGGAATATGTTGTACGATAATACCGATATGTTTTTGCGTGACCCAAGTCGTAATGATAGTATATATAAAGTGCTGTTGGATTTGAGAGTAAAAGATCAAAGAATTCGCTTGCAAATGATGCACGATTCAAACTGGGAGGCAACATATCAAGCTATGAGTAAGGCTGATAGGGATTCCTCCGATCATGAATTTGATACGAATGACATGGAATGTGAAATTGTGTTGAAAAAGATAATTGACAAATTTGGCTGGCCGGGATTGAAAATGGTTGGTTCAGATGGTGAAGAAGCTGCATGGCTTGTTGCCCAGCATTCTGACGGTGATACGACATTTCAGGTGTTTTGTTTTAAAAAGATGATGGCAGCTATGCTGAACTACGATTCCCAATTAAATAACATTGCTTATTTGCAAGATAGGATACTTTTACACGAGGGAAAAGAACAGATATACGGAACACAATTCAGAAGTGATGGGACAAAACTTGTGCCCCGTCCAATTCGGGATGAAAAAAATGTGGATAAGTGGAGGCATGCTGTGGGATTACCATCACTCGAAACATATCTCTCCAATTCTGCAAAATATTTCAATGATGCTAAGAAAAAGTAACGCTTTCATTTTTTCAAAACTCCAGCCTCGCTTTAGGCACCATATCATATCCGGCAAATTCTTTACGAAGGAATTTATAATAACCTGTAATACCGATCATAGCAGCATTGTCGGTGCAGTATGCCATTTTAGGGATATATACCTTCCACTTGTTTTTGTCTTCCGCTTGTTCAAGCGCTTTGCGTAATCCTGAATTGGCTGCAACGCCCCCTGCAATTGCAATTTGTTTTACACTCATTTCGGTTGCAGCTTTGGTAATTTTATCTATTAAAATAGAGACAACCCTATGTTGAAAGGAGGCGCAGAGATCGCTTTTATGTTCTTCTACAAAGTTGGGATTGCTTATTTTTCCATCCCTGATAAGGTAGAGGAAAGATGTTTTTAATCCGCTAAAGCTGAAATCCAAGCCTGCAATATGCGGGGTAGGAAAATTAAAGGCTTTGGGATTTCCTTCGGCAGCGAACTTATCTACCAATGGCCCGCCGGGATAGGGCAGGAGCATTATTTTAGCTGCTTTATCAAAGGCTTCTCCGGCAGCATCATCAAGGGTTTGCCCCAATATCTGCATATCGAAATAGTCTTTCACCAGCACTATTTGCGTATGTCCGCCCGAAACAGTAAGGCACAAAAACGGGAATGAGGGAGGATTATAAGGTTCGCCCGGTGTTTGTATAAAATGCGATAGGATATGCGCCTGCATGTGGTTAACCTCAATAAGGGGCTTATTTAACCCTATGCTTAAGGCTTTGGCAAAGGATACACCTACCAGCAAAGAACCCATTAATCCGGGGCCTTTGGTAAGGGCTATGGCATCAATATCTTCCTTTTTTACCCCAGCTTTTTTAAGGGCAATATCAACTACAGGGACTATGTTCTGCTGATGAGCCCGGGAAGCCAGTTCGGGCACCACACCACCGTAATCGTGATGCACCTGCTGCCCCGCCACCACATTGGAGAGTAGCATATTGCCGGACAGCACGGCAGCACAAGTATCGTCGCAGGAAGACTCGATTCCTAAAATCTTCACATTCTGCTCATCCATTATTCCTACTTTTGTAAGTTAATCCAATTCTCAAAGGTATTAAAAAGCTCAGAACCATATTATCCATTTTCCTTACGGTAATAGCTTTGCTATTGTTCATTTTTAACCTTGTGCTTAATTTTCCCTTTGTACAAACTGCGCTTACGCATGGAATTGCTGACTATTATTCTAAAAAACTCCATGTTAAAGTCCAAATCGGGAAAGTGGATTTCGAATTCCTTAAAAAGCTTGTATTGCGCGATGTTTATGTGCAAGACCTCCATGCCGACACGTTGCTGTATGCCAATGATTTGAAATTTGATATCGGGCAGGTAAGTTTTAAAACCCACCAGCTTTATTTGACCAATATTGAAATTGATAGGGCCAAGGTGCACCTTACAACCTACAAAAAGGATAGCAGCCTTAACCTGCAGTTTTTGGTTGATGCTTTTGCTTCAAAGGATACATCAAAAAGCACGGGGCCAAAGTGGGATATTGCTTTTGGAAAACTCACCCTGAACAATGTTGACTTCCGAATGCAAAACCAGCATGATACGAGTACCGATACATACGGAGTAAACACTTCGAACATCAGGGCGCATAAAATTTACGGTAAAATAAGCAACATCCGTTTTATGGGTGATACCGTGCGTGCCACTATTGAAAGCCTTTCCTTAAAGGAAGAAAGCGGATTTATACTTAAAAAGTTCTCCTGTTTTGTAAACCTGTCTTCACGCGGCATGGAACTGGATGCACTAAAAATACAAACCGCCAATTCCGATATTTCTACCGATCTGGTTTTCAAGTATTCTAAATTCTCCGACTTTAACGACTTTACTAATAAGGTGAATATGAAAGCCGATTTTAACCGTAGCAGGGTATGCTTTGAGGATGTGGGTTATTTTGCACATGGCTTAAAGGCAGTGCATACTTGTTTCACCCTGTCGGGGGGGTATAGCGGCATGGTAAATCATCTTACCGGGCATAAGATGAGTATTGGATTCGGTGAATTCTCAAACCTGGAAGGCGAAGCACATTTAGATAATATTACTGATATTGATTCTGCCTTTATAAAGGTGAATATTTCAAACCTCATTACGTCTAAAAAGGAAATTGAAGGCCTGCCGATTCCTCCGTTCGATAAGGAAGCCCATATCAAGTTACCTGATAACATGAGTAAATTAAATATCATTCATTTGAATGGTTTTTTTGAAGGCACCACAAAATCTTTTAAAGCCGGCGGAGCTATGGAAAGCGGCATTGGAGGCATATCTGCCAATCTTGACATGTGGGAAAAGCCCGGCAGTAAAGAGGCGGAATATACCGGCGTGCTGGCAACCCGGAATTTTAACCTCGGCAGTTTTTGGCAGGTAGGCGACCTGGGTTCCATTACCACTTCTGTTTCTATAAGCGGGAAAGGGCTGAAAAAAGAAAATGCGGATGCGCAACTTTCCGGTGTCATACAAAGCATAACATTCCGCACCTATACGTACCAGAATACGAAAGTGAAGGGAGAACTGAAGAAAGGATTTTTTTCCGGGCTGGTAAATATCACCGACCCTCACCTGCTTCTTGATTTTAACGGCAAAATTAACCTTACTTCCCAGAACGATGTTTTCCAATTCGAATCGCACATAACAAAAGCAAACCTCACAGCCTTGCATATTATTAAAGACACCAACGTTTATGCTATATTATCGGGGCACATTAAAATGAACGCATCGGGAAGCAATCTTGATAACATGGAGGGTTCGCTTAATATTGACAGTACATCGTATGCTGTCCGGAGGGAAGTTTATCATTTAAACCATCTGAAACTTATTTCTTCCCTGAAGGGAGATGAACATACCATTAATCTTTCATCCGATTATGCCGACGGCAAGCTTTCCGGGCATTTCCATCTCAGCAATACAGTGGGATACCTGCAAAACCTGCTGGCCTCATACATACCTACTGTTTTCCCGAAAGAGAAGCATACAAAAGGGGAAAAAGATGAACATGACTATTCCCTCAGCCTGAAATTTAACGAAGATACCGGGCTTACCAGCCTTTTTGCACCGGAATTGAAAATTGCACCCGGTACTAAAATTGACAGCCGGTATAATGAATCTACCAATGCATTTATTTTAAATGGCAGTTCCGCTGAAATAGGCCTGTCGGCTAAAAAATTTAAAAACTGGAGGATAGATGCAACCGGTGATGAATCTACACTGGCTTTTAAGATGGGTTGCGATACGCTTTATGTGAGCGACAGTTTATATGGCGCTCAATTTAAACTCAGGGGCAATATCAATCAGGATACGGTGCATTACACTATCGGCTGGAATAATGATTCAGCCAATTTTGCAAATATCCCGGGTTATGTAGGATTTCCTGATAAATCAAAAATTGTATTTAAGTTTCTGAACCCGGTAATTAGCATGGTAGATTCGGTCTGGAAAATAAACAACGACAATCTTATTGTGTATGATTCTTCCCGTTTGGAAATAAAATCATTCACTATTTCCCACAGCAACCAGTCGTTCATTTCTTTAGAAGGGGCGGTTGGA
>Ga0206858_1181_pt2 | contig 13240 bp, 11 predicted proteins | sample Alteio_BWOrgCont_46_FD_152622 | JGI IMG/M metagenome (GOLD analysis project Ga0206858, IMG submission 152622) | Enriched cells from forest soil in Barre Woods Harvard Forest LTER site, Petersham, Massachusetts, United States -... | ecosystem: Environmental > Terrestrial > Soil > Temperate forest >... | reverse complement strand
ACGCTACTGGTTGTGATTGCCAGTTTCTGGGCCATACAAAATAATATTGCTAGTTATTTAGCGATATTTTTAATGATGAGCGGATTTATATATGGCGTATTTGCTGCAACGGATGCTGTATTGTTTTATGTATTTTGGGAAGCCATGTTGATTCCTATGTTTTTAATCATTGGTATTTGGGGCGGCGCTAATCGCATTTATGCAACGCTCAAGTTTTTCTTGTATACCTTTTTAGGTTCGATTTTAATGCTAGTTGCGTTGGTATATTTATATTTAGTCACCGGCAGCGCGCAGATCACAGATTTTTATGATATTGGTTTGACCCAGCAAACACAAATTTGGATATTCTTGGCATTTTTTGCAGCTTTTGCAGTTAAAATCCCGATGTTCCCAGTGCATACTTGGTTGCCTGATGCGCACGTAGAAGCACCCACAGGTGGTTCTGTTATTTTGGCAGCTATCATGTTAAAAATTGGTGCGTACGGATTTTTACGGTTTAGTGTACCTATTACACCGCTTGCGGGTGCATTTTTTGCAGATTTAATTATTTTCTTATCACTTGTTGCAGTTGTTTATATTGGTCTTGTGGCCATTATGCAAAAAGATTTAAAAAAATTAATTGCTTATTCTTCGATTGCGCATATGGGATTTGCAACTCTGGGTATTTTCCTCGTATTTCCATTAATTGATTCCCATGATTTACCTACAGCGGTGTTAGCCGTTGAAGGGGCTGTGGTGCAATTGGTGTCACATGGTTTTATTTCTGCAGCTTTATTCTTTTGTGTAGGCGTATTATATGAGCGTATGCACACACGGCAAATTACTGATTTTGGTGGTGTTGCTAATGTGATGCCAGTATTTGCTGCATTTTTTATGTTGTTTTCACTCGCGAATGTCGGCTTACCAGGAACGTCTGGATTTGTTGGGGAATTATTTGTGATCTTAAGTGCATTCAAAGTGCATTTTATGATTGCGTTACTCGCAGGCTTAACATTGATCTTGTCACCCGCTTACACCTTATGGATGTATAAGCGCGTATTATTTGGCAATGTGGTGAATAAACAAGTAGAAGCTTTAAGTGATATTACCCGTGGTGAACGTTGGATTTTAGGTATTTTGGCGGGATTTATTTTATTAATCGGTATATGGCCCGCGCCCTTAGTTGAAATGACTCATGCAAGTGTTGAGCATATTTTGAAATATTTGTAAATTCGCCCCCTTTATGAAAGGGGGCCGGCCAAAGGCCGGGGGGATTTTGCGAACTGTGCATTAATATTGCAGCATGCAAAATCCCCCGCGCTGCGCGCTGCCCCCTTTCATAAAGGGGGCGAACAATTTTAGGAGTGTGGATATGTTGAGCTATTTTAGTGTTATTTTGCCCGAATTATTTGTGTTAACGATGGCCTGCGGTATTTTATTGCTTGACGTATTTTTAGCAGGCAAGTATCGCCGCGTAGTATTGGCGCTTACGCAATTGACTTTAGTCGGTGCATTTATTTTAACTGCACAAATGTGGCACATGCAAACGGGTTTACATTTCTCCGGACATTTCTTATTTGATCACTTAGCACTCGTTATCAAAATGGGTGCATATATTTTAACATTTTTTGTATTTACCTATGCATTTGAATATTTAAACCAAATGAAATTACCTGTAGGGGAGTTTTATGTTTTGGGTTTATTTTCTTTATTAGGCATTATGGTACTAGCCTCAGCAGGCAGTTTATTAACCGTATATTTAGGTTTAGAATTATTATCATTACCTTTATATGCACTCGTTGCTTTATCACGCGATTCAAAACTTGCCAGTGAAGCGGCTATGAAATATTTTGTGATGGGTGCACTCGCATCGGGTTTATTGTTATATGGTATTTCCTTACTCTATGGCATGACCGGCGAGTTAGGTTTATTTGATGTCGCACGCGGGATTATGGCACAAAGTGGATATTCACAAACTATTGCAGGTTTAGGCGTGGTATTTTTAATTGTGGGAATCGCCTTTAAATTCGGCGCTGTACCTTTTCATATGTGGATTCCTGATGTGTATAGTGGCGCCACTACAGCTGCAACTTTATTCATTGCTTCCAGTTCAAAACTTGCCGCATTTGCACTCGCTGCACGATTATTATTTGATACTGTGGCGCCATTATTTGTAGAATGGCAAAGCATGGTGCTGATTTTAGCCGTATTATCAGTAGTGATAGGTAATGTCGTCGCTTTAGCACAAACCAATATTAGACGCTTGTTAGGTTATTCAACCATAGGTCATATGGGTTTTGTATTTTTTGCATTTGCAGCAGGCAGCTTGCCGGCAGGATTATTTTATATCACCGTGTATGGTTTAATGGCGGTCGCAAGCTTTGGTGCAATTATTATAATCAATCATGCCGGACATGAAATCGAAGACATCGGCGATTTAAAAGGTTTAAATAAAACCCACCCCTGGTTTGCATTTTTGATTTTATTACTGATGTTTTCTTTGGCAGGCGTACCACCGCTTGTGGGTTTTTATGCAAAATTTATTGTTCTTCGCGAGTTAATCGATGTAGGCTTAACTTCATTTGCCATTATTGGCGTACTGATGTCAGTTGTCGGTGCATTTTATTATTTACGCATCGTGAAAACCATGTATTTTGATGAAGCACAAGATACAAGTCTAACGATTAATGCCTCACGTGTAACAGAAGTCATCTTCAGTCTAAACGGTTTAGCATTTCTAGCCCTAGGCTTATTTCCAGGATGGCTATTAGCCTTATGCTTTACAATTGTATAAACATACCGTCTTAAAACATTACACCACGTGATCTTGATGCGCTTTGCGTCGCATTCTTGGTAAGTTGTTCCAATTGGCGTGCTGCTTGCGGATCTTGTACGGCTACTTCACGGATAAAGAATTCCATGGGAATATAAGGAATTTGACCCACAGGGTTTTGGGATCGCATAATCTGTATTTCTCGAGGTAACTCAGTCACGATCATGTCGGCATTATGCTCATTATTTCTGAGACGGCTACAATATGCCCTTCCTTTGAAAACAATAATCGTACAGCATACGGCCGCAACACTTGTAAGACCGGCACAAAGTGCAGGCGTAAAGTTTGTTGCCCCTGAAATTGCTCCTACTAAAGAAGTACCAGCAACAGCTTGCATGCCACAAACAGGCATCCATTCATATGATGGTGCAACCGAAGTTTGACTGTCTGAGTCATTCTCAAAAGAAAATCGGGTTAACTCATGGAAAGAATCTCTAAGATACCGATTTACCTCTTGTTCTGAATCTAAATTCATCTGAGAGAAATAAAAAGAAGCGATCATAGAGGACGTGAAAGCCCCACCTATGAAACTTCCTTGAAGCATTTGCAGAAAAACTGAGGTAGGTAATATAGGTAAGGTTGTACAAGCTATAGGAATTGAGCCAACCAACACAGGTAGGCTAGACATTAATGTGAACTTTCCAATTCCAACACACGTTGCCCCACAAAGTTCTGAATTTCGAACACGTGTGCCGTTTTCACGTTGCCATAGGTGTGTTACAGGGGGACGGCGATTATTATTCTCATCATTCATGTGCATAAGATACCAGCCAATTTATTTAGTTAACACATATTAACAATATTAGCTTATTGAGTCAAGAACTGTTATATATGTCATCTACGATTAACCCTACTTTCAGCGCAACAAAGCCCAAATGCTAGACTGGTTGTCAAAATATAGAAAAAGAAAGCAAGCCCTACGGCTATGCCAGCAATTATACGGCGATATCTGCGGCTTTACTTTAGCTGTTAATGCACGCACAGAGCAACAATTATTTTCTTATGAATATATTTATGGTGAAATTAATTACCGTAGTTTTATAAAACTATTGAATAAATGTGAAATCACCTCACAAAGTGTATTTTATGATTTAGGTTCAGGGCTTGGCAAAGCCGTGATCTGCGCGGCTTTATTATATGATTTTAAAAAAGTCTGCGGCATAGAACAATTACAATTATTACATGAACAAGCACAACAGGCGCAGCAGCAAATAGAACAAAAAAATATTCATTTTTATCATGCTGATGTATTAACCCATGATTGGCGTGATGCCGATATCATCTTTATCAATGCTAGCGCTTATATCGGTGATTTTTGGCAGCAGTTACTTAAAAAATTAATGGAACTCAAAAAAGGCACGCAAATTATTGTGGTAAGTAAATTATTACCGAATGATCATTTTACCTTAATATATAGTGATTTTATGCCCATGAGTTGTGGTATTGTAAGGGTAGGTGTTTACAGCTTAGCAGCGTTCAAGGGCGTAACATAGCTATCGCCCATTGATTGTGCTTGGTTATTTTCTTTTGACATTAAGCAAACGGCTTTAGTATAAAGTTCTGTTTCTTTAGCTTCATTATTATTTTTATAGGCACAATACTGTTTTGCTCCCACATAAAAAGCAAACATTGCAAGTGACATCACAAAACCTACGTTAGCAATTGGGCATGTAAGTAATATGACCATGCCCACTATATTCATAACATGCCATGAAGAATTTAATTTAAACATTCTACTCGCGTTACTGATATTGGTTTTAATATTGAGTTTTTGGCCATAAACATAATATTCTAAGTTTTCACCAGGTTCTATAGGACGAAGATTATGGCTAATTAATTGGTTATTAAGTGCAGAGATTTCATCATCAGTATAAGATTTTATTTCTATTGAACTTAAAAATCCTTCTTGAGCAGTATAGTTTTTAATTTTTTCTGCGTAATTCAACCAATTCACATAAACAGCATTTATTTGATTGAGTACTGTAGCGCCGACAATAATGCTCATACCCGCAGGATTCCATAATAAAATAGAACCTAGGATTAGAAATCCAGCATAGGCTTTATTGCACTCTAGTCGATGTCTGATTACAAATCTTTGGAATGAAAGCGCTTTATTAATTTGATTAATATTTTGTTCTATATTTTTTTGGAGTATGGTAATTTCATTATTAGTGCACTTAGTGCTGTTTGCGACACGTTGTTTTAATAATTTATAAATTTTAAGTTGGTCGGCGGGGATAAGTTCTTCATCAAGTTCCAGTTGAGCAAAAGCAGTAATTGCATTTTTTTCATTAAAATTATATTTAATTATAATTTCATTTTTATTATTTTTAGTGTAATAAGCTATGTAAAAACATTTCGATATATCGTCAATTTTGCTTTGAACTAAGTTTAATTCTCTTGTATCAAGATATAATTGATTCAATAAATCAATCGCATATCCTAGAATCAAAGTTCCAGCTAGAAGGTTGGTCATTTGATCGGAGTCATAATTGTTATCGCCTAGACGTATAATGTTAAGTATGAACCAAAAAAATGCATCTACTTTACGATGAAACTTTCTGTATTTTTGTAATTTTGTTTTGGCTTCAGTGAAGAGATCAAGAAGAAGCAAGGGTCCGTAGGAAAGAGATGCAGCATCAAATGCGGTTTCTGTATTTTGATTCCATTCTTCATTATCTTGATCTTGTTCACTAAAATTAAATAGAGATTCGCCGCTTGCTCCATATATGCCAGCATGAAGCGCCATTGTACGTGAAAGACATAAACGATAACCTTGAAAAGCCCGGAGTGCATCTATGATTGCATTGTATCTATCTTGTTCGCTTTTAGCATATTTGGCTTTTTCAATATTTAAGATTGCGCGATTAATTTCTATTTCTGCATTTTTTAATTCATTTTCCCATTCTTCTTTTTTCCGCTTTTGTAATCTCGCTGTATCCGCTATTACATATTGTTTAGATATTTCTAGCTTTTTAGCAAAAGATGGGTCTTGTTTGACGTGAGTTTTTGTTACCATATATAAATATTATCATTCTAAGGTTAAGTTAACCTTAAGACTAATAATATTTTATTTTAAATTTTCATTATAAAACAATAGCTTATAGGAAAAGCCACAGAGGCCTACTTGGATTATGGTAATTAAATCAATAGCTTATAAGAACTAACCTGGCGCTTCACTTAATAGTTTCTTAATATCAATATGTTACCTTAAAGCATTCGCTCCACGAGGAAAATAAAATGCATAATTCTTTCGATGACAAGCCTCTCGCACTTGCGGGGTTAAAAACGTTTTTTATGGACACGGCACATCGTTTGCCTAATGAAAAATATTTAGAAGAATTGGCCTCTTTTTTACCCAATGATTTTTTTTCTGATCATAAAACACTGGCCGAGCGATGGAATATTATTAAAAATAACTGCAAGAATCCGGCTTTTAAAAAAGTTATTTATAGTGAGTGGAGAGTTTCGCCATTTTTTCTATTACGCATGGCGAATTTTGCACAAGCAAATGCGGATTTAGTTACTATGGGTGTCTTTAATAAACTTAATTATTATAATCATGTGCGTCATCTTATTCTTCCAGATGCAACAAACAATAGAATGCCACTTCTGAAGCAGCAAGCAATTGTATTAGTAACAATCAAATGTTTTTGCAAGTCTAAGTATATAGAAGAAAGTCTAGACCAAGAGATGGAAGAAGTAGATATGCAAGATCAGTTTACTGATCAAAACATAATTGATTATTATCATTTAAATAAAGAGTCAATCCATCAACAAGCTCAGACAGAACACAAAGATATGCTGTTAAACAAGCAACCTGCGCCCATTTCCATGTTAAATGCTTATTTAAATCCGAAAAAATATGATGATAATCACGAGCAAGCTCGTAAAGCGCCTGTTGTGCAAACATCCCTTTTACAATGGCGATGTGTAGTGCCTATTGTATGCACACTCGCGGCAACTGCAATGATTACTTACTTTAGTACCAACAAACCTACGTAATCACTTCAACAACACCTGATTTTTCTTTAATCATTTGATCCACTAAAGTCCAATTCACTTTAGCTGATTTACCTTGCATCTGATTGTTAATAATATTTGTCACTAAAGTTTTGAGATCCGCATCAGACATTGGATATTCCGCGAGGATAGGATGAATTTCTAAATTTAATTTATTGTTACGCCAACCGGCTTTAACGGGTTCATTAATTAAAGAAACCGGGGTGCCAACGGGGACGAGATTAAATAATTCTTCAATATCATTTGGGAACATTCTAATACAACCATGAGACACACGACGGCCAATACTGGTGGGTTGATTGGTACCGTGAATTAAATAGCCAGGAATACTTAAACGCATCGCATATTTTCCTAAAGGGTTTTTAGGTCCTGGACCATAAACGGGTGCAATAGGGCGACCTTGGGCTTCATGTTCTGCCAAAATACTATCGGGGACTGTCCATACGGGATCTTTAGTTTTATCTACAATCGTGCCGTCTTGAATAGGTGTTTTCCAACCTACACGACCAATACTCACAGGATAACTATGCACTTCTCCAGGAGTAAAATAATAAATTCGCAATTCGGGTAAATTAATGACTATGCCATCTTGCTTCGTGGGCAATATAAATGCACCTGGAATAGTAATGGGTTTTGTTTGCTTATCAGGGTAATTTTCTTTAACACCTGGATTAGCTTGGATAATGGCAAAAGCACCCACATCATAAGTATGTGCATAATAGCTAAAAGTATCATTTTTTTTCGGCGTCACGGTGGTCACATCGCCAAATACTTCGGTATTGGCAGATAGAGGATAGGTTGACGCGTAAGCGCTCATGCTCGTAAACATAAATATAAAAGTTAAATACTTAAAAAGGAATCGCATAGTAAGCCTCAAGTTAATGTTTTATTAAGATTTAATATAGTTCATTTATGGCTTAATTGAAGGAGTTTGTTTTTGCGCCAAGATCTCGGCTGCTTTGGTATAAATGCTTCGCTTAGTCTCAAGTAGGGTCACGATCCCTTGAATTTTTTTCTTAAAAATAGGCGGGTGATCATGACTAAAAGTATTTTGAAAAATCTTGCGTATGGCTTGTCCATCATTTAATAAGTGTGCAAAATGCCCAATAGTTTGCAGACGAATGAGACCGCGCCTATGAATAAATTTATTATGTAAATCCATTTTTTTACCAAAAGGGGTAAAAACGTTGGCATTTATCAGGTTATGTAATTCAATCTCAGCTGAATCGATAGGGCGTTCAAATAAATGCTCATGGTCGATGGTAACTACAAATAGGTGCATTGCGTCATTTCTGATGACTACACCCATATTTTGTGCGTTACCATCACCCTCACTCAAAGCATCTTGGGCAAGTTTTATCCTTAAGCGACCCTCGGTGGTATATTCACGATTATCAATTTTGATCATGGTGACGCCATCTTTAACGTAAAAATCATTTTCAATAAGACTGCTAAATTTGCCTACAGATTCGGAGGCGACAAGATAAGATATTTTATTATTTTCATTTTTGATAACTGGGTAAATAGAACGCGGGGTGTGATTATCTCCTAAAAATAAATTCATAAGGCGAGTGCCAAAGACTTCTTTTTCCACAAGGTATTTTTGTTCGTGTTCATCCGGGTAAATGCCATCAATGGGACGGCCTGATTCTATGGCGATACGATAAGGCGCATGATATTTTTCACTGTCTGAAATATCTTTTAAGAAATAGGTTTTACCGCTAGGTTGATGCTCGGTTACATAAACTGCATTTTTTCCGGCTTCATGCAAAGCTATTACCCGATGAATTATCTTAAAGTCGGTAAAAGCTAATGCTTTTTGCGGTTTAGCAAATGTAGTAAATGCTTTTAAGCCTTGATTGCGGTAACTATTGAGGATTGAAAAATTGAATGTCATATTATTGAGTGACTAAAACTGGTTTTTCGCTGATTAGGCTTGCAAGTTGTGATTCAAAAGCTTTTGCGCTAGGGACATCGTTAAAGGGGCCGACCTGTACGCGGTAAAAATCTGAAGGATTTTTTTGACTAATTTGCATGGGCTCTTCAATCATCGTTTCAAGATCTTTCATCATTTTTTCAGCATAAGTTTTATCACCGAAAGCTGCGATTTGTAAATAATATTTTTGTGTAGCGTCTGCTGTTTTTGTAGGTGCTGCTGTGGCGGTAGGCGCAGGATTCGCTTTTTTATTTTCAGCTGACATAATCGTCGGAATAGGTGCAGACTTAAATTCACTGGGATTGATGGCTTCAACTTTTACATGCCCGACACCCTGATTGACTATGCCTATGCGCGATGCAGCCGCGTAAGATAAATCAATAATGCGATCACTGTGGAATGGGCCACGATCATTGATTTTAACAATTACACTTTTATTATTTGCTGTATTCGTAACACGTGCATAAGTGGGTAAGGGCAAGGTAGTATGAGCTGCCGTCATTTCATACATATCATAAGTCTCGCCACTTGAAGTACGTGCGCCATGAAATTTAGTGCCATACCATGACGCTTTTCCATGCGCAACATAATCTTGACTGGAATCTTTGGTGTAATAACGTTTACCAAAGACTTCATAAGAATCCATATTACCGTAACGACTTTTAGGTTCATGTTTTGGAACAGCATCTGGAACATTGCTGACATCATCAGGTTCACTCGGCGCTGTGTCATGCTCTTGTGCATATCTGCTTTTTGTTTTGGTGGTGCTACTGCCACAAGCAACAAGCAAGATTGATAATGTGAAAATAACAATAAGTTTCAATGTTTATTCTCCAATTATCCGTGTAATTCTTTAATTTTTTGGCTGAGTTCAAATACGGCCATGGCGTACATGACTCTAGGATTATAGCGCATGATGGCTTCAAAATTATTAAGGCCTATCCAATATTCCGTATCATTTTTAGCTTTTAATTGAATTAACGTCGCCAATTCATTGGGATCAAGATTTATTTTTTCCCGTGGAGTAATGCCTTTGTCTTTGAGCGCAGCAATGGAAATAAATGGCTTAATTTCATTTACAGGAATATCTTTATAAGTATCGCCGCTTACATTCGCTTGAAATGTAACAGGTTCACCTGCTTTCCAACCATGGGCTTTAAAATAATTGGCAACACTACCAATCACATCGGTATTGCTCTGCCAAATATCGCGTTTGTTATTGCCATCAAAATCAATCGCATATCTGCGATAACTGCTGGGCATGAATTGGGGCGTACCCATGGCACCTGCATAAGAACCCATTAAGCTTGCAGGATCTACACCTTCTTCACGTGTCAATAAAAAATATTCTTTTAATTCACTGGTGAAAAATACGCTGCGTCTTGGATATTCAAAAGATAAAGTCGATAATGCTGTTAATACAGAAAATCCACCGGTATTTTGACCAAAGCGAGTTTCTACGCCGAGAATCGCCAGAATAATTTCGGGTGGTACACCATATTCTTTTTCTGCTTTTGCAAACGCATCCGCGTTATCTTTCCAAAATTTAACACCGGCTATGGCTTGCGCATTGGTGACAAACAGAGGCTCATATTCATACCATTGTTTTGTGCGTTCAGCAGGACGATTCATGGCATCAATAATACTTTGGTTAATAGTGACTTTTTTAAATGCGCTTGTCATTTCAGCTTCTGTAAAGCCATGTTCTTTAACCATTTCTTGAATAAACGCTTGTACGTCTTTGCGTTCACTGATATCTGCAAAAGCCGGATTGATGATGAAGCATAAAACAACGCCTAACCACTTTCTTATTTTCATGTTCATTTCCCTCGATTAATCGGCTACTAGTTTGCGATGCGTATGAATAGACATTAGGATACCAAATCCTGCAAGTAAAGTCACAATTGAGGTGCCTCCATAACTAATTAATGGCAAGGGCACACCGACGACGGGGAATAAGCCCATCACCATACCTACATTGATAAAGATATAAAAACAAAATGTCAATATTAAACTGCCGGCTAAAAGCCGTGAAAAAGTATCTTGCGCATATACACTAATATATAAACCACGTAATACGATGCAAGCATATAGAAATAACATGAGTAATGAGCCCATCAAACCAAATTCTTCACCTAATACAGCAAATACAAAATCGGTATGTGCTTCGGGTAAAAATTCTAAATGCGATTGGGTGCCATTCATCCAGCCTTTACCATATAAGCCGCCCGAACCAATCGCAATTTTTGATTGAATAATTTGATAACCACGGCCGAGAGGATCGCTCTCAGGATTTAAAAAAGTCAGGACGCGTCCACGTTGATAATCATGCAGAAAATTCCATAAAATGGGTGCAAGTGCCATTGCGGCAATAAGCGCACCTAAAATATAACGCCAACGTAATCCTGCCAAAAATAATACAAAACAGCCACTTGCTGCAATCATGGTGGTTGTACCTAAATCGGGTTGTTTTGCAATTAAAATGCAAGGAATAGCAATCAAAATTAAACCAAGACAGGCTTCTAGAAAACTACAAGGTAATTGCTTTTTAGAAAAATAATAAGCAATTGCCATGGGCAGCGCGAGCTTCATTAACTCCGAGGGTTGGAAACGCATAAACCCTAAATTCAGCCAACTTTTTGCGCCATTACTGGTATAGCCAATCAATAATACTGCAATTAATAATAATACACTGACGCCATATAACCATGGCACCGCTAAGGTATAATAGCGCGTGGGGATCTGTGCAACTACGACCATCAGAAAAAGTGCAACACCAATACGCATGAATTGTCTTTGTAATAGACCGGGATCTTGCGCATCGGAGCTCGCCAAAATCACCAAACCTAGGCTAATTAAAGCCAGTAACAGCCCTAATAACAAAGGGTCTAAATGAATTTGTTGCCAAAACCGATTCTGTAGCGAATCGTTGCGCCCAAATGTGGACAGTCCTAATAATGATCTCATTCGCTTATCCTTGCTAAATAACTATCAATTACCTTTTGTGCAACATCAGCAGCGCCGGTATTATTTTCAAGTACAATAGCGACTGCAATTTGTGGATTATCAGCAGGCGCATAGCCGATAAATAAAGAATGATCGCGCAAATGTTCTTCTAATAAATTGGCATTGTATTTTTCATTTTGTCCCAAACTAAATACTTGAGCAGTACCGGTTTTACCCGCAATTGAATAAGGTGAAGTATTAATACGACGTGCAGTGCCGCGAGATCCTGCAACTACATCATGCACCGCTTGTTGCACTAAAGCCCAATGTTCAGGTTTTTTAGGAGGCGCAGGTGTTAATCGTACGGGATCAATACTGGTTTCTTCCCCATTAGGTTGTTGTATATAATCCACCAAGCGTGGCCGTAAGCGCTCACCTTGATTGGCTAACATCATCGACATTTGCGCAAGTTGTAGCGGTGTGACTAAAGTAAATCCTTGGCCAATTGCAGTAATTAAAGTTTCACCGGGATACCAAGCTTCATTTAAATTTGCACGTTTCCATTCTTTACCAGGTGCTACGCCACTTAATTCGCCAATTAAATCAATACCGGTGGGTTCGTTAAAACCAAATTGCTGCATAATATCAGTGATGGGATCAATACCCATGCGATTAGCAATGGTATAAAAATAAGTGTCACAAGATTCGACAATGGCTTTATGTAAATTCACTCGACCATGTCCTGGTTTCCACCAATCACGATAGACACGTTTTACATTGGGTAAGCGATAAAATCCTGGATCGCTAATCGCATATTCTGGAGTCACAAATCCTAATTCCAATGCTTGCAATGCAATAATGGGTTTGACGGTAGAAGCAGGTGGATATTGGCCACGTAGCAAACGATTAAATAGAGGTCGCTCCCAAGAGGCTAATAAGGCTTGATAGGTTTCTTGTTTAATGCCTTCAACAAATAAATTAGGATCAAAACCAGGCGCGCTAATAAACGCTAAAATGCCGCCATTATTAGGATCAATGGCAATTACCGTGCCGCGTTTACCTTCCAAGGCGGCAATACTGTCTACTTGCAGTGGATAGTCGAGGGTTAAATATAAATCATTACCATGAGTAGGCGCTTCATTTTTAAGAATACGCACAATGCGACCGCGAACATTGGTTTCAGCATGTTGATAACCTGGCATGCCGCGTAATTCTGCTTCATAAAATTGTTCGATACCGGTTTTGCCGATATATTGTGTGGCGCTGTAAATGGTCGGATCAATCTTTGCCATTTCTTGTTCATTGATGCGACCGACATAACCAATTGAATGTGAGAATGCATCAAGGTACGGGTAATAACGCATTAATTCGGCCATAATTTTGACGCCGGGGAATTGATAATTATTGACAGAGAATTTTGCAGCGGCCGTTCGACAAGACATGTAAAATCAATCGCATGAACAATAATATCGCCTAAATCCGCTAACACCCATTCACTACCGGGTTCGCCTTCAATGCCAAGG
>Ga0206858_1198_pt1 | contig 13242 bp, 12 predicted proteins | sample Alteio_BWOrgCont_46_FD_152622 | JGI IMG/M metagenome (GOLD analysis project Ga0206858, IMG submission 152622) | Enriched cells from forest soil in Barre Woods Harvard Forest LTER site, Petersham, Massachusetts, United States -... | ecosystem: Environmental > Terrestrial > Soil > Temperate forest >... | reverse complement strand
TTACAAAACCAAATTGCGCAGCCTCGTTTGCTATGCGGTCTAGAATCGATTTCCGAAACCAATCTCCGGCATTTGCATACGGACAGGATGAACTTGAAGAAGACGAGCTCGAGGAACTTGATGAACTAGAAGGGCTTGGTGCCACGTTTGGTGGGTTTGGCAGACTAGATGAGCTTGAGGAAGATGAACTTGACGGGCTTGGTACGTTGGTATTGTTGTTGTTGTTGCGATTTACAATTGCATTCTGAAACCATTCACGATTGCTTTCATGCGGCTTGGATGAACTACTAGAACTAGAAGAAGCGCTGGATGGGCTCAGTACGTTGTTGTTGCGGTTTACAAGATCTTCCCGAAACACGTTAGGATTCAATGGCCCTCCATGCATGTGATGGCCTTGTTGCTGTTTCTGCCTCTTGTAATGTTCAAGCAAGGCTCGTTGCTCGTCAATTTCTCGCTGCGACGCCGCCTGCTCCATTGCCATTGCACTTGATGGATTTGATGAACTTGATGCAGAGGAGCTTGAAGAACTCGATGAACTAGGTGGATTTGGCATGCTTGCCTGCCCTCCGGAGCCTTCTACTTCGCTTTCCGAGCTTCGAAGAACAGGTTGGCGTAGTAGGGATGAGCTGCTAGAGCTTGGCGCTGCTTGGTTAGATGATTCTCTGTCAACGAACCTCCAATAGTATCCGCCCCTATTGCCTTGTCTTGTGATTAAGCCGCTTCTATAAAGCCTGTTCAATACCGTTAGTGCCTTAGAAGAGGGTATGCCAAAATGATCTACTATGTCTTTCGTATACGTGGGCCCGTAAGGGTCATAGAGAATCTTATTTTTGAGTAGATTTAAAACATCTTCAGAAGTCTTTTTAGACTCAGCCCTTGGCGTATACCGCCTTTTAGCCGCCGCAACCACAGGTGCTTTCTGGGCAGAAGATGCTTCTTTATCGCCATTATCATCATCATCGTCGTCATTGACTATCTCAAGTTCTGCGCCCTCATTCTCTGTGTCACTATCACTTAAATCAACCGGAGTCCGCACGGTCTTTTGGCGCACATTACGATCGTCATTATTGTCGCCTTTGTCGCCACCAAGGGCCTCATCATCAGCCGATCGTTTGTTATTGTTATTATTGTTGTCATTGTTGTTCATGCCAAACACCTGGGGATGGCCGGTGCTCAGTAACAATAACATGACCACGACACTGTGGCGTACTATTCCATAGATATTCATAAGAAATCCTCCTTGTTTTTAAAAAAAATCGGGCAATTTGCATTGCTTTGTTTGTTTTATATTCTAACTATCAATAATTTACCACATCGGCCGGGGTAAAGTCAAATGCTAGCTTGAAAAGCGAAAATCCTGAGTTTTTTTAGAATTATGAGGGTTGAGGTGTTGCATTTCATCCTAGCCTAAGCCATGATAGATAATTCACGTGAATTTTGACCACCAAAGATTCTTTTCAACTCCCGATTTTGACCATAATTCACCTATTTTTACCGTGAATTTCAACCAGCAGCCGCTCTGCTGGCCCGGATAGGCTGACTAAAAGTACAGAGGATTAAAAAATATGAAACGCTTAGTCGATCATTTCTTGCATACATGGAAAACGAGCCCGCTGCGCCAACCACTTATTGTGCGCGGGGCACGGCAAGTTGGCAAGACACACACCGTTCGTGCCTTTGGAAAAACATTTTCCTCATGTGTTGAAATCAACTTGGAATTACGCCCAGAGTTTAAAGAGATCTTTGAAACAAATCTTGATCCCCACATCATCAGTCGCAAGATTTCTGTCATTGCTGACCAGCCCATCATTCCTGGCCAAACATTGCTGTTTATCGACGAAATTCAGGCAGTTCCTAACGCCATCATAGCACTACGCTACTTTTATGAGATGATGCCAGAGCTGCACGTTATTGCCGCCGGATCACTCCTCGACTTCGCGATACAACAAGTTGGTATGCCTGTTGGGCGCGTCGCGTCGTTTTATATGTATCCATTGTCATTCATTGAATTTTTAAGCGCTATGAATGCCGGTATTTCAATAGACGAAATCTTATCCCATGACATCACTAGCGAAATTGCCCCCATCATTCACAACAAATTTCTAGACTTAGTTGGACAGTACCTGGCCATAGGAGGCATGCCACAGGCGGTGGCTTGCTGGCAAAACATGCAGGATTTGTATGCATGCGCTGACATTCCCTTCAGACTGATTGATACCTACAAGCAAGATTTTAATAAATACGCCAAAGAGCATCAACTCCATTATCTGGAAGTATTATTCAAGCACATACCCCGCCTGTTGGGAAAAAAATTTAAATTTAGTGTGCTTGGTGAAGATATCAGAAAACGCGAACTAGCGCCTTGCCTAGATCTCCTGGTAACCGCAAATATCGTTCACAAGGTGTTTCATTCCGGAGCTCATGGCATTCCCATCGGTGCCGACTCAGATCTGGGGAAGTTTAAAGTGCTATGTATTGACGTTGCCCTGAGCCAATTCATGCTTGATCTTAACGTTGGCGACTGGCTCTTAAACCCGCTAGAGGCCTTTGTGAATAAAGGTGAGCTAGTTGAAGCGTTTGTTGGTCAGGAACTTCTTGCCTATACACACCCAAGAGCAAAGGGGCAACTGTACTATTGGCAACGAGAGGTGCGTGATAGCGAAGCAGAGGTCGATTATGTCATTCAACAAAAGTCACAGATCATCCCGGTTGAAGTGAAAAGCGGCAAGGGAACCACCCTTAAAAGCATGAACCTTTTTTTAGACGCTCATCCCCAATCGCCGTACGGTATTCGTTTCTCGTCCAACAATTATTCGGTGCATGAAAAGGTGCACTCTTACCCGTTATATGCGGTTGCAAAGGTGATGGCAGAGAGTGACCCAGAGGTTAAAAAGGCTTTGTTGGGGCTGAGGTAGGGAGTAAAGCACCACCCTGAAAAGGGGAACCGTGCACAATTTTTAGCCCCTCCCACGGTTGCATTGCCCTTATTTATGACTATACTAATGGTCCGAATGTAAAGCCAAAGCCGCATTAACCATAAATCCAGGGTACCTCGTGACAACACTTCTTTCTGTTAACAATCTCGCCGTTTCTGTAGAAGACAAACAGGTTCTCAATGGCCTTGACCTCACCATACAGCCAGGCAAAGTACACGCCATCATGGGCCCTAACGGCTCAGGAAAGAGCTCATTTGCCTATACACTTATGGGCCATCCGCGCTATGAGGTCACCCAAGGATCAATTACTTTTGACGGCCAGGACATTACCACGCTGACACCTGACAAACGTGCAAAGCTGGGCATATTCTTGGCTATGCAGCACCCCCTGGAAATCGAGGGTGTATCGCTTAAGGATTTCTTGCGCCAAGCATATAACGCTCTGTATGATGGCACTGACAAGCAGCTTCGCCTTAAGGAGTTCGCCGAACACCTGATCGGCAAATTACATCTTCTAAAAATGGACACCGAATTTGCTGAACGCCCTATCAACGTCGGCTTTTCTGGTGGCGAAAAGAAGCGCGCCGAAATGCTGCAGCTTGCGGTTCTACAGCCAAAGCTTGCCATCCTTGACGAGATAGATTCTGGCCTTGATGTAGACGCGCTTAAGACCGTCTGTGCCGCAATCAACACCATCAAGCACGATAATCCAACTATGTCTGTCCTGCTCATTACGCACTACAAGCGAATCTTGGACTATGTGCCGGCGGACACGGTTCACATCCTACAAGGCGGTAAGATCGTAAAGTCCGGTGGGCCAGAGCTTGCTGATGAAGTGGAAAAGATTGGGTATGAATAGAAGAACGGCCTCAGACCCCCTTTATCGATGTAAGATCATGCAAAAGCTTGGTTAGATCCTCTTCGTGCTCAACCTCGTCAGCCAAAATATGAAGGATCATGTCATAGGTAACGGGGTCCTTGTCTTCTAAATACACCAAGAGCTCATTGTAGTAGCGTATAGCGCACTGTTCGCCTTTAATATTTTCTTCCAGCACCGCCTGAACATAGGCATTCTTAGTCGCGTCATACCCACAGCCCTTAGTCTGCTCCCATGCCATGGGCGTTAATAGCGGTATACCGCCAAGCTGAATGATGCGGTCTGCAAGCAGCGTTGCATGCTGATGCTCCTGCTTGGCATGTTCTTCAAGCTCTGCAATGACCTGAACGCGAATTGGGCCTTCGACCAGCTTGGCACAGAGCCAGTACTGGTAATAGGCCATCCATTCATCGGCATACGCCTGATTGAGCTTTGTTATAAGCTCGTTAACATCACCCTTAACAATCGCTATCCCTACTCTATTTTCTGATGACGACATGGTCATGCTCCTTTACACTGTGCTGATGTGAAGATCTCCAATCAATTGCTCTTATCGATGCACTTTTGGCACACTGATACCTAATAAGATGTTTTTTAGGGTAAGGGGGAGAGGTCTATGAAGTCAAAAGCTTTTACCATGATCGAGCTTATGATTGTGGTTGCCATCATTTCGTTTTTAGCCGTCATTGCAGTACCGCAATTATTTAACTACAAAGCACGGGCCTATCAGGCAGAGGTTGCTATGAATCTGGCATCGCTGCACACTGCCCAGCAAGCCTATTATGCGCAGCACGGCAGCTATTCAAGCGTACTGAACGGAGAAAATGGCTTAGGCTGGAAACCGGCCGGATACCGCGGCGGCGGCAAAGAAGAGAATTTTTATTACACCTACGGCTTTAACGTTCCCGGCGCCCAAGAAGGAGTGCACTATTTCACCGGTAAACTTGGCACACCAAAAGAGTCTTTAGGCGCAACCAGCGCGGCAACAGACGGTTTTACCGCCGGTGCCGCTGCTAATTTATTTAGTAATAAGAAACATGACGTCTGGCAGATTGATCAGACCAGACGTATTGAGAATGTTCAAAAGGGCGTTGAGTAATGAAGGGGTGGATCCTGAAACCCTCCTTCGCCAAGGCTTCGGCGGGGCAGGCAAGTTCAGGATGACAAAAAAAGCCTTTCAGTGTCAGGATGACAAAGTTAGGAAAGTTTATGCCTTGTTTTGTCATCCCGGATTTAGTCCGGGATCCATTCAATTGTTCTACCGAACGTCCAACCGCACACCCTCTGGGCAGTATGGACAATAATGACAGCCAGAGCGGGCATTAAACGTTGTTAAACAACAACGACAGAACTTTTCTGTAATGAGACGACTGCCACAGGAAGCACAACGGTTTGCACCAATAATTGAGCTCTCGTGCTGGCAATTACAGCACCACTTTTTCATTGCCTTGCGCAGCGCACGATTTTCTTCGTGTGCCTGGGCAAGCTTTTGCTCATTAGCTGCGTGTTGACGGGCATGCGCACGCTCACGATGGCGTCGCTCCTGATGCTCTTCTTCCGCATCGCCAGCACGTCCCACCGAGCCACCAACAGCACCACCGACAAGACCGCCAATAAGTGCGCCAGCTAGTGGATCTCTACTCACAGAAGCACCAAGCATAGCACCGGCAGCTGATCCGACCATGCTGCCACCAGCCTCTTGCCTGCCGCAACCGCTGCTCAGCAGGAGGAAGGCAAGGCCAAGAATGCCGCTTATAATTTTTGTAATCCTTGATCTAATCGATACAATAGTCATCATATGATAAACTCCATTTTTATACTGTTTAAATTTTCTCTATACACTGCTTATCTACCCAGCCAATCGTATTATTATAACGAATTTTATAATATTGATCGGCTGCTTTAACCATATCAAGTTCCTGACCTTCTTGCAAACGCCCTAATACCGAGAAGTTTTTATCAGGCCCTGACATGACGTAGGCTGGCGTTTTTACCACAATAAGTGCCTGGCGACTATCAAAGGAGTACTTGAGGGCAAGCATTGATGCACACAGTACTTGTAACAGGAAAAGAAGGATAATGACAACCCGCTGGCGCCGCTTATACAGATAACGAACATAAACAAATAAGAGGGCCCACAGCAGCAAAACCAAAAGCTGTAGCGTTGCAAGCGGTGTTGCACGCACGAGACTTAGAAATGCATTTTTTGCCTTTTTAAAGCCGCTAAAAAAGGTGCGGACCATAGTTGCTTCTGGCTCTTGCGCATCGTTGTCGCGCATTGCTTGCACATGTTCTTTTACCATAGCAATATTTTTAAGCAGCTCCCCACGCCCAAAAAGCCCCCAATCACGTTCTGCCCGGCGCCAATACAGTAATGCGTTGCCATATTTTTTAAGCCTGTACGCGCAGTTGCCAAGGTTGTAATAAACAATCGGGCTTTTGTGCGGTATGCTCAAATAGGCCTGATAGGCCTTATCAAAATGTTGCTGCTTGTACAGCGTGTTTGCTTGTTGGAAAATACCTTGATAGTCAGCATTTTCATCATCACTCTGAGCAGAGCAGGACACGGTGGCCGTCAGCATCACCGCCACCAACCATGCCATTACCTTACATCGGTACATAAAGATCCTTATTTATTAAGCATTAATAACCAATAATGCGCCTTTTTTAAAAGCGCTTCCTGGTCTGTCTTTTGTGCGGCTTGCGGTGTAAAATGCAACCGCGCACATTGGGCAACATACGTTAAATATTCATTAATTTTTTCACGTTCCCAGCCGCGGGCGAGTAATTGCTCTTCTATAAAATCTTCGGTGATCGTATCGCTGGATTGATCATAGATTGCCGCCAAAAATTGTATAAAGAAATGGTACAAGGAGCGTGCATCACCATGTTGCACTATCGTTGCCAACCGTTTTTCATAGGCCGATAACTGTCGGCTTGATGACACTTTTGGCGCAAAGCGCTTGTGCCACAGTGGCTTAAACAGGCCAAGAAGATAGCGCCTAAAGAATACAAGTGGTACAAGCGCTACACACAGCAACAAGAGCCAGAGGGGCAATGCCCGTCGGGTTGTTTTTTGCGCCGTTCCCTCTTCTTCAATGAAATTAATATCCTGCTTGGTTGCAATTGGTACTACCTCCTGTGCAGGTTTTTCATTAACCTGGCTCTCAGGGGTTTGATCGTTGGCGGCCGGCTGAGTGGGCGCACTATCCACAGCACCGCCATGGGGCGATGTAACCGTTAAGGCAAGTGGCTGCGTGCTCAACTGCTTGATGCTTCTGCTCACCGTATCAAAGTACGTAAATGTCTGTGCCGGAATCGTCCATGTACCTGGTCGTGTTGCCTGCACTATAGATTCAAAGCGCTTAGTACCACCATTGTAGCCGTTTGCTAAATCTTCCTGAATGTCCGTTTTAGATTCGTAATACCTAAAGCCACCCGGCAGAGAAAGTTTTGGCAATGCTATTTGTTCCAGGTAGGCCTTGCCTTCTAGCGTAATGGTGAGCGTGATTGGTTCATTAGGCTCAATTTCGTCTTTACTCAATGTTGCCTGAAAACCGGTAAATTCACCAACACCATCAAGCGGCTTTTTTGTTGCAGGCGGGTTGATCACTGTAATAGGAATGGCATCAGTTGTCACCTGCCGTTGTTCCACATGGTTACCAAAAAATTGATCAAAGAATGGGCTATCAAATGGATGGCCGCGACCTTTTTTAATGCCATGCACAGCATACGTCAGCTGCATGGGCTTAATTTCAAGAGAGCCGGCACGTTGGGGAATGAAGACAAACTTTTTTTCCATGGCCTCATAGGGAACATCATTTTGTACCTGACTCTGTTGTTTAACGTTTATCACTTCCTTGGTGATAAAGCCGTCAGAATCAGCCTTGCCAAGCGATATCTGACCGGCTATGTTGCCACGCGAACTGATCTTGAGTGTCACAACAATAGGTTCACCCACTACTGCTTCTTTGCGATCAGCAGTCAGCTTACACACGACTATCGAATCATTCTTGTCCGTAGCCGCTTTTGCTCCCGATTGCCCTTGAGCAGCAGGGGCCTGTTTCACCGCCTTTAACACGAGCATATTTGATGTAACCGACGCACCATTTTGTTGAACGCTAACAGGGCCAATAGTAATAGTGCCCTCTTCAGGAGCTCGTACATGCAGGATACGTTTCACCGTTGAGCTAACATCACCATTGATCGTCTGCGTACTCTGCTCCTGGCTTTCACCTAAAATCTGCAACCGCTCAAGCCCTGGCTCGCCATCAATAGTTTGAACGGCACGTGATGGGCTGTTGATGGTAATCACAAGATCAAATGATTCTTGAGCCTGTACAGTAGCATTGAGCGTACCATCAGCAAGCGTTTGAACATCCTGCGCACCATCAACGGTGATTGTTACGCTACGATCTGCCGCAAGCACCGCACCGCATAATGCCCATAAGCCTACAAAAACACTGGTCAATAATCGTTGTTTGGCTATCATACCTATGGTCCTCTTTATTGTCGCTACCACGTCTTTTGCCCCTCACCAGCTGGCTGCTGACCTTGTTGCACTTTGCGCAGCATCATTCTTTTCTGTGCCTTAGATTCATCAGATTGCACATGTTCAAGCATAGCACGAAGTGCCTTACTTTTAGCATCTTCCTGTTCCTGGCCAGCTACGGCCTGTTGGTCGCCTTCATTTGCTTGCATTCCTGTATCAGGTTGAGTACCATCAGATTTGCCAGCATCTTGCTGTCCTTGTCCAGAAGCATCTTGCTGCCCTTGAGGAGTTGATTCATGATCACCACGATCTGCTTGCTTGTCATTGCTGCCTTTTTCGCTATCAGATTTCTCATCCTGCCCGCTAGCGCCTTGCTCACGCGATTTGTCAGGGCTCTGCTTTCCGTCGCCTTGACGCTGGTCTTTGCCACCTTCCTGCTGGCCGTTATCTACATCGTCTTTGCCTTGTGATTGCTGGTCCTTATCAGATGACTGCTGACCACGCTGATCTTGACCTTTATCTTTATCACCAGGCGACGGCTGCTTGTCACCACCCTTGTCCTGTTTTTGCTTGTCGCCATCACCCTTATTGTCACCGCCAGGCTTCTGATCTTGGCCGCCATTTTGTTGATTTTCTTTGTCTTTATTATCGTTTTTTTCGTCTTTATCTTGCTTATCTTTTTTGTCATCTTGTTTATTCTGCTCAATCTTTTTGCGCAGCTTCTTAACCAGTTCCTCTGCTAATGCCTTATAGGCCTTGCCAGGCTCATGTTGAGCATTGTCTTTCAGCAATGTCGTAAAATGGCCTACGCTCTCCTGGGCCTGGTTGAGCCCCTGCTCCAAAACCTTTGTATCGACCTTGGCATCCTCTTTTTCCCAATCCTTTGGTAACGATGCTAGCGCCCCTTTGTAGGCCATAGCACCCGCGTTAAAAATGCTGCGCTGTGCAAGCTCTGGATACTTAGTCGCGTGACCATATGCTCGCTTAAAGTTCTCCTTAGCCTCATCAAGCTTATTGGTTTTGTACAAGGCAACGCCCAGATTGTAGTTAAGTTGAGGATCATTGGGATTATCCACCTGCTCACTCTGAAGCCTTTTAACTAGATCGCTTGGTTGCAGCTGATCGTATGACTTAGTAAACGGCCAAAAGGCTTTGGCTTGCTGCGCATACAAACAGAAAAAAAGTATGAGTACGATTCTGTTATTCATAACGTCATCTCCTACAATAGCCATTCAAGCAGTAGACACATCCAGGCAAAGGCCAAAAACCACGGGTACTGGTCTTGATACAGCGAGAGTTTTTTATCGGTAAAGCGCTCTTTGTCGTACGCTTGCACCCGTTTGGCAATACTGGCAATGTCGCCGTCATCATACGTCGCTTTGACATAAAATCCGTGCAGCTGGTTGCAAAGCTTAGTTAATAAATCTTCGTTAAGCTTGGACAACACAATATTACCCTGTGCATCGGTTTCATGACCAAGATTTTTGCCAGTCATACCCACTTTAGGGATTGGCGCGCCTTCAGGAGTACCAATGCCAAGAGCAAAGAGATTAATCTGTTCTTGCAGCGCCTTCTTTTGGATGACATCTAAATGCATAGAAAAATCTTCACCGTCAGTGAGCAAGAGCACCAGCTTGTTCTTGCGACCCTCAGATTCGTTAAATACCTCAAGCGCCTTTGTCAGACCCCTATCAAGTGCCGTTGTGCCTGATGATATTGTTTCGGTATCAACATTTTCAAGAAACATTAAAAAGGCCGCATAATCGGCCGTTAAGGGACATTGCACAAAGGCTGAACCGGAAAATACGATCAGCCCAACGCGTTGGGCCGGTATATGGCTGAGTAAATTGCGAATTTTAAGCTTGGCAAAATCAAGCCTGTTGGGCTTAATATCCTTTGCCTTCATACTGCGAGAAATATCTAAAACAATCAGGAGATCGCGCCCTTCTTGGATCACCACCTGATCAATTTTGCCCCACTGCGGCTGCAAAAGAGCAATAAAAATACCAAGCAATGCCGATGAAAGCAATACCGCTTTGGCCAGATACTTCTTGATAGAAAAATTTTGAAACAACAACTTTTGGTGCATAGGACTTACCAGGCCGCTTGCCGCACGCTTAATGCGCACATAATTTTTGATAATAATCACAATGCACAGGACAAAAAATGGTAATAAGAGTGCGCGATCTGCCGCAGCCCAGTGTATGCCAAATATATCCACCATACAATTAAACTCCCCGCCATACAAAAAGCTTGCCAATGAGTTCTATGCCCAAAAAGAGTAATACAATCCATATAAAATAAGAGAATGCTTCGTAGTATCGATGAAAAATATTAGTCTGATAGGCGGTACGTTCAAGCGCATCAATTTTATTGTAGACAACACGCATATCCTTGGCATTATTGGCTCTAAAAAATTGCCCGCCGGTCTTTTCAGCAATCGACTTGAGGAGTGGGATATTCACGGTATCAGACGCACGCTGTATGCCAAATGGGTGGTTTAAAAAGCCGCCATTTTCATTGCCGATGGCGATGGCATACACTTTAATACCGAGCTGTGCAGCCATTTCAGTGGCCATCATTGGTGTTATTTTTTCATTCGGTGTAGGCGCACCATCGGTCAACAAGATAATAATTTTACTTTTAGCCTTGGATGTGCGCAGACGATTCACCGCGGTAGCAAGGCCGGTACCAAGCCACGTACCATCAGGATCAATGGTCCCGACTTCTAACTGGGCAACAATATCTTTTAAAATATTTTTATCAAGGGTGAGCGGACAACGGGACAGCGCCTCTTTACCAAAAATCACCAGGCCTATCGGGTCATTGGTACGTTTTTCTATAAAGCGGATTGCCTCATTTTTTGCTACCTCAACCCGCGGTCGTTGATCTTTGATATCATCAAACCACATCATGCTGCCGGACAGATCAAGCGCGATAACAATATCAACACCCTCAACATTGACTTTAGAATTCTCATCAACCCACTGTGGACGCGTGATAAGAAACATCAGGCTGGCCAGAGTGGCGGTACGCAAGACATACAAAATCGTTTTATAATACGATTTGCCTGCAAGTCCCTCCTTCAACAAAATACCGGTTAGCGGGTATTTGTAATGCGGCGACTTATACCAAAACCAGCGGTACAGCATAGCCGCTAGCATAATAGGCACGAGAACATAAAAGAGGTGCGCATATGCGCAATGAAGTATCATGAAACGCCCTTTTGCATAGTAACAAAACATTGATGAACTTCTTGTACAAAATCATCTACGGTACTGCCATCAGGATAATAGATGGGCTTACCAATGACTAGTGTAACCGTCTTGTCAGATGAATCAATCAGCCAGCTATTTTTTGATAATATTTTATGGGCCTGATGTATGTACACGGGGACCACCGGCCGGTTGAGTTTTTTGGCTAGCAGCGCAAAGCCAGGCATAAATGGGTGGATCTGGCTATCGCTGTGACGCGTGCCTTCTGGAAAAATAAGTGCATGTCGCGCCACGCCCTTAGTGCGATAGTACATGCCCAGGAGCGCATTTTTAGCAACCTGATTGCTTGTTGGATCAACCAGAATATGCATGCGTCGCAAAAGCCAACCAAAAAACGGAATCTTACCATACCCTGCCTTGCTCATCCACACATGGGGGTATGAACCTACCAGCATTTCGAGCATAGGGATATCCAGCGACGAGCCATGGTTCATCACGATAATTGAGGGTTGATTAGGGTAGGATGGCAGGTTCTCACGACCTACGATTTGTATGGGTACAAACGTTGCCCACATAATGAGCTTGCCTGCCAGGCTGGTGATAAAAAAATAGCACCGATTGTCATAACGAAAGCGCGCTGGTAGCAGCGATAGTGGCGCCACTACAAAGCTTGCGGTGATTACAATAACGCCCCAAAGAATGCATGAAAATAGGCTTTTAATTGCGTTGCACGCAGTACGAGTGTTCATGAACAATAGGGCTTTCGCACGTAGCTGAAAAGAATCTTTGCGGTGATTATTTTTTAAGCGCTTCCACTTCTTGAACACTAAGTCCAGTTTTCTTTGCAATAGTTGCAATATCAAGAACATCCAAAAGCTGTTGTGCTATGGCCCGGGCTTTCCTTTGCTCACCCCTCAATTCGCCCTTTTCTTCCGCTGTTTCCAGCCGACTCTTTTCCTGTCTCATGGCATCGATAAAACGATCATAGTCTATGAGCTCTTTTTTTGACCAACTGCCTTGCTCAAGCACTTCAAAGGCATGTACAACAGCCTTCGCGTCCTTAAACGATGCTGGAATTGTCTGAAGCTTACTTGCGTATTTTAGTAAATAGATCCATTTGTCTACAATATCTTTAATATCATCAACATCAGTCAGTTCTTTATCAAATTTTTGCAGTTCAATAAAATGAAATTCAAGGTCTGGCAGCCCATGCTCACCAGTCTCTGGATCTAGAAGGAGAAATTTTTTTACACAGCTTGGGGAAGAGAAAAGATTAAAGTCCAAAATGCCTATAAAAATAACCGGCTCTATCTTTTTATATTCATCTGCATGGTCAAGCTGCCGATTAAGTGCCAAGGCTGCATAATAAAGACAGCGCTCCTTGTAGTCCTTTTCATCCGTAACTTGAATTTCCAAAATATAATGCTTTCCTTGCTTATCGGTGCAACGAGCATCAACGATACTTAATTTTGACCCCGGTCTTTCTTTGTGATTATAGGGATCAGCAATAGAAACATCGACAATTTTCGAATCTTCTTTGCGCTTTAAAATACTATTTAAAAAACTGATAAGAATGTCTTTATGTTTGATCTCACTAAAAAGCTTTTTGAATGCTATATCTGATTTAGGGTCCAAAAAAATCATTAAAGAGCCCTTTCTGGCAACTGGGTAAAACGTTCACTATCTCACTGTGGCACCTTCATAGTTTATCATACACTGAGC
>Ga0206858_1142_pt1 | contig 13436 bp, 10 predicted proteins | sample Alteio_BWOrgCont_46_FD_152622 | JGI IMG/M metagenome (GOLD analysis project Ga0206858, IMG submission 152622) | Enriched cells from forest soil in Barre Woods Harvard Forest LTER site, Petersham, Massachusetts, United States -... | ecosystem: Environmental > Terrestrial > Soil > Temperate forest >... | reverse complement strand
TACCACGCTTGGCGTTGCTGGCGCACTTGGGTTGAATGACAGTACGCTCAGCGTTGCATTATCAAGCACCGTGGCTAGATAATTACCGGCAGGTGACCAGACGCACTGGCGCGAGATCGCCGAGGTTGCTGCTGCGCTGCCGCGTAGCGTTATTGCCGTCGTATTGGTCGTGAGGTACGAAAACGCATTGTTAAACGAATACAGCTGGATGCCAGAACCCGCCGTTGCAATGTAGTTGCCGTTTGGCGAGAAGGCTACTGACGTGACGGGGTTTGCGGTGCTGACCGTGTTGCCAAGTTGGTTCAGGAGCGGTTGGCCGTTTTGAAAGATGGGGGCAGGGAAAAATTGGAGGGTGCCACCGCCGCCAACGTTTACCACGGCAACAAACTGACCATTTGGTGACCAAGCCACTGACCAAGGACTTGTTCCAGTCGTTATAGTGCTAACGAGTACCGGTGTATTAGTACCATCAAAGTAATATACCGTGAGATTCGCTGAACCATTATTTGTTACCACAAGATAATTACCATTTGGTGACCAGGCAACCGAGATAGGGCTTGTGCCGGTGGTAGTACCAGCACCTAATAATACCGGAGTGCTACCAGAAAATGAATACACCTGTAATTGCAGGGTTGATAAACCGTCATTTATCACAGCAAGATAATTGCCATTGGGAGACCACGACACTGAGGTAGGGCCTGCGCTTGACCCTGTACTTACAGCGCTTCCCACAGCCACTGGAGTACTGCCTGAAAATGAATATACTTGCAACGTACTTGTACCGTTATTTACCACGGCAAGATAATTGCCATTTGGTGACCAAGATAATGAGTAAGGGTTTGAGCTGGCTCCCGTACTCACATTGCTTCCTACTTGTATCGGGGTACCGCCAGAAAATGAATATACTTGCAACGTATTCGCCGTAAAGTTTGCCACGGCAAGGTAATTGCCATTTGGTGACCAGGCAACCGTTTGAGGGCCTGATAGCCCACTCACAACACTACCAATCAGTGCTGGTGTGCCTGCAGCAAATGAAAATACTTGCAGCGTGTTTGCTGTAAAGTTTGCCACGGCAAGATAATTACCATTAGGTGAAAAGGCTACTGATTGAGGACCTGCTCCCGTCGTTACAGCACTTCCAAGGGCAGCTGCTGTTGGCGTACTGGTTGTGCTGAATGACCATGCCTGCAATTGGTGTGTACCACCATTGGTTGCCACGGTGGCAAGGTACTGCCCATTCGGCGACCAGGTCACTGACTGCGGCGACGTCCCCGTTGCCAGACTCGTGCCAATTCTGGTTGGCGTGTTGTAGGGCCATGAGAAGGCCTGGAGGGTGAGGGCCGCGGCGTTGGTATTTACCACAGCAAAATAGTTGCCATTGGGCGACCAAGCACCGGCTTGAGGGTTTGTATTAGAACCTGTGTTTGTGGAACCAGCAGCTATTGGTGTTGGTGTGCTGTAGCCATTAAATGAAAATGTTATTATGGCGCCACTAATACTAGTACTTGTTACCGAAATATAATTACCACTGGGGTGCAGGAAACTGCGAGAGCGGTAGGTCCGGTACTTGCATTACTGCCAACCTGGGTAAAAATGCCACCAGAGAATGCATAGACTTGTAGGATATTATTATTGCGATCAATAGCTGCAAGATAGTTGCCGTTTGGCGACCAGGCAACTGCATATAAGTAAGACATATTTGTAAATACTGGGCTGCCTGAAGCCGCAATAGTAGGTGTGCTGGTGGTGCTAAAGGTAAATAGTTGAATACTATTATTACCCGAATTCCCTACAGCAAGATAAGCGCCATTGGGTGACCAGGAAACTGATTCTGGAAGATTCAGGCCAGTAATTAAAGTGCCACTAATTCTAAACGGTGTACTTGTACCATTAAATGAATATACTTGCAGACTTGGACCGGTTGTTGTTACGGCAATAAAGCCACTATTTGGTGACCAGGCAATAGAATTGCTGCCTAAATTAGTAGGAAGTGTCACAGCGCTACCTATTTGTGTCAGCGCTGGCGCACTGCCAGTAAAACTCAGAACTCTGAAAATGTTTGAACCGGTACCATCAATTGCGGTAAGGTACGTACCGTTCGGCGCCCAAGCTAAAGTATACACTCCCGTTGACAAGGCCGGAGTACCGGCCGTAAATGTGCTTTGTATTACCGGCGCACTAATGCCATTAAACGTGTAAACTTTGATACTTGGCGTATTTGTACCCACCGCGAGATAAAGACCATTAGGCGACCAGGCAAGGCAATTAGGAGCACTGACTGTTGTCACCGTGCCAAGTGAGACCAATGCACCAACCGTATTGGCCGTAAACGAAAATGCTCGCAGCGTACTATCAAGCCCACCGACGGTGATGTAATAGGTGCCGGCAGATGACACCGGCGAAATCGAGATGCTACCAGGCAGCGTGTTGCCCAACGCAGCGAGGGCAAGGATGGCGCCCTCTTGGCTCAGTACGTACAGCGTTGAGCTCAAGGCATTGCCATCGTACACGGTATCGGTAATGGCCATGTACTGACCATCGGCCGACACGTCCATGCAACAGTTTGCTGACAAGTTGCCGTTCAGGAACGATGCATTCACGTTGCCAAGGATCGGCGCTGACGTGGCATTCGAGCCGTTGGCAATGGTGGGGCAGTTGAAGGTGTTCAGATTGAGTGAACCTGAATTTGCGGTGGTGCTATTCAGCATGAAGAGTGCCGCAGCCATTGAAGTGTTTGGCAACCAGCGGACGCCGTTTGGGCATGGTGCGCCTAGGGCAGATGAAAGTGTTGTATTATTTGCTGTGGCAAAGCCGCCAAAGGGGGTGCCTGAAAGATTGCCGTTGTTAAATTGATAGGTCTGAAAACCGGGAAATGCGGTTGCGGTGTTAAGGGCGATTTCTGCAATAGCGTTGCCATTGGGCGTAAAGGCGATACCGTACGGAATGTAGCCGGTTCTGTTGATGTCGCCAAGCGAATCAAGGGCGCCTGCCGGGCGAAGGCTGCTGGGCGCCGTTGTGCAGGCGATTAACGCAGTGATGTGCAATGCACGCCTAGTTAATGAAAACTTCATAAAACTTCTCCTTGTTTTTGGACAAAGCAAAATAGCCCCATGTTCGCATGAGGCATAGTGCTTGAATATATACAATGAAATGATAGTGAAAAGACGAAGAAATAAGCGGCTAGAAGGGCTTTTGCGGGATTACCTACCCCCCCCCCAACTTGATGGTTTCTGCTAGTGGCAGAGGGTATTGGTATGTATTTGCATGCGCAATGTGCGTGCAATGGCGATAGACGTTAAAAGACTGCATACTCCCGACTCCTTTTTTTAGCAAGCTCGTTTTTAACGTTAGCATGGCTGGAGCAAAAAGGGAAATTTATTTTTTATGTTTTCGGGGGATACGATTTTTAGTGTATAATAATGTGTGTAAATAGTTGGTGCGTATAATGCTATGCTACATGATACACTGAGCATACTGGTGTTATATAAGGTTCAAGCAGTTTATTAAAGGGAATGCTTATGGAAGCAATAGAATTTGTAGCCCAAGAAAAAGATGGTATTATCAAACTTCCCAAAAAATACCATGGCATACTGAAGGCAAAATTTAGAGTCATTATTTTAGTAGATACAAGTGATGAAGAACCACTAAAAGGTGCAAAGCTCAAAAAAGAATTACCCCAACTTGATTTTATGCAGTTGAAAACAAAAGGCTTTAAATTTTCCCGAGAAGAGGCCAATGAGCGATAAATATTTTTTTGATACAAATTTATGGATTTATCTTTGTTCGGCCGATGATCCTGCAAAAAAGCTGATTCTTGAAAATATACTACTGAATTCTCCCGATATTTATGTGAGCACTCAAGTCTACAATGAGCTTAGCCATGTTTTACACAAAAAATTCAATGTATCATACGTGATTGTGTGGCCGTGGGTTACCGATTCGTGTTATAGTATTGATCCAGTTTGAGCATTCTAGCCTAAAATACATGAGGAATTATCGTGCACGTTGTTGATAAAAAGATTTCAATTGAAGAGCTCTCAAAGATGTCTGAGAAGATGTTTGGTAATTTGGTAAAAGCTGTGGTTGATGTTGAGCAAGGAATTATGGTGGTAGATGCTGAATTTCATGCCGATCAAGAATATCTATTGTTAGAGCAGGGCTCTAGACAAGAGAATCTTTGGGGATTCAATCTCTATCCGGCAAAAATGGGAAGTGCTGGCTGGATAGAATTTGATTCAATGGTCAATCTTCGTCCGTCACAAAACAATAGAAGTCGTGGTGTTGATGATCAAAAGACACAGATAGTGATTAGAGCTATTGTTGATAGGTTGGTGACATCATGATGATGCATAAAGACCTTACACCAGAGCGCTGGTTTAAATTTTCTATAGTCGAGCAGTTGGCAAACGTTGGCTCTGACATTATAAGAACCATTAAATGGAAACAAGCAGGTGACCTTGACGCTAGCCAGAAGGCGTTTTGGCGCGCATTAGAGCTTATTGACTTGACCATTGCCGACCCTAAAAATAAAGGACCGCGACTACGAGAGATTGTTCGTACACGCGAGATATTGGTAGACCATTTTGCCTACGATAATGAATACAACTCAACCGATGAATCATGGCAAGAATATTTCTTTGCCTTCAACTATGCGGCGGCGTTAGAGCGAGGCCGATAAAAAGGGCTAGCGGCTGCGCGGTGTGAGAAGTTGGGCGTTAAAATCTGATTCTGCACATTTTACCACCGCATAGAGTGGATATGAATGAATTTTTTCATGTACAGAATAATTTTGTGTTGAAAAACGTATGCCATATGGTGATTGGGGATGGCTTTCAAGGAACAGATGCATACTCTTCAGGGTAGTTCCCAAACCATTTTTGACTTCTATTGGGATAATATGCTCCTGATGTTGAATCACATAGTCAATTTCCGCTTGACTACTTGGAGCATTTCTTCGCCAATAAAACAGACTTGATTTTCTTGTTTGATATGAATAAGCGAGTAATTCTTGGCCGACAAAGGCTTCAACCAGTGCCCCCTTATTTGCAAATGCTTGGAGCGGATTCAAGAACCATGCTTTCAGATCAAGCCCCAGCAAGGCCTGGCAAAGTCCAACATCTAAAAAGAGAAGTTTAAAGTCGCTTGGGTCGGCCTCTGCCCCGATCGGTGGCGCGTTTCCAGCCGTTTTTGTGGCGTGATGAATGATGCCAGCGGTGGTGAGTAAATCAAGACAGGGGGCAAGTTCGCGTTTGCGATAATCACCCTCAACAGCGCTGTACTTAAACTTTGACCCTAACTGTTTTGGTATAGCATTAAACAAAACTTCCAGATAAGGAATCTGAAAGTTTTTTGCATATTTATTAAAATCTTGGCGATAGGTATCAAGCAGTGCATGGTGTATATCAAAACAGGCGCGAGGGTCCCGCGTTGTGTGCCAATGCGCAACCACTTCAGGCATACCTCCGATGGCAAGGTATTCCGCTAAAAGTTCTAATAATTTTGTGTGGACAGAATCGCTGAGGGGGCTTGCGGCCGAACTTGAGAGCAATGCATTGGCAATCAATTCGTAATTACATGCGTATAAAAATTCTAAAAACGTCATGGGATACATGTAAAAAGATCCTACTCTACCAACTGGTATGCCAACCTGTTGTATGGCAAAATCAAGTAATGAACCGGCGGCAATGATGTGCTGAGCGGGGAGATCCTCATAAAAATAGCGCAGGGCGGTAATTGCTTGAGGTGATGCTTGAATTTCATCAAAAAAAAGTAATGTTTCGCCTGGAATAATTGGTTGATGGATCTCAAGTGAAATATCACGAATGATCCGAACGGGGTCAAGATCTTTTTCAAATACATTTTTTAGTGTTGGATGTTGTTCATAGTTAATCTCAACAACATTATCAAACGTTTTGCCTAATTGCCTGACAGCGTAGGTCTTACCAACTTGGCGGGCGCCTCGTAGTAATAAAGGTTTGCGGTAGGGGGAGTTTTTCCAGTCGATGAGGTATTGGTCTACAAGGCGCTTCATAAGTGCTCCTAATCGTGCTCGTGGTTGAAATTCAAGGTTGTTTTGCTGTTTCCATGGTTGAAATATAAAGTAGTTTTACACGTTTCATGGTCAAAAATCAAGGATTAGATCAGGGGTTACGGTTTTATTACGATTGTGGTAGACTCAAAGGCCGTTATTTTTGATTAACACTGTGTCTGCAAGGATAAGCCATGAGCGAACAAGCACCAAAAAATCCATACCAAAGTACCTTGAATCTTAATAAGACGACCTTTTCGATCCGTGCCAATGCGCAAACAAAAGAACCTGAACTGTTGCAGCGCTGGGAGGCTGATGACCTTGACCAAAAGGTTACGGATAAAAATAAGGGCGAAAAGAAGTTCATCCTGCATGACGGCCCTCCCTATGCCAATGGCCATCTGCATATTGGGCACGCGCTTACCTACATCCTAAAAGACATTGTGTGCAAAATTAAACGCATGGAAGGCTACCATGCCCCGCTGGTGCCGGGCTGGGACTGCCATGGCCTGCCGATTGAACTTAAAGTGACGGCAGAATTGAGCGCGGAGCAAAAGCAGCATAGTGTTGATCGAGCCACCTTTAAAAAATATTGCCGAGCCTATGCCCAGCAGTGGATCGCTATTCAGAAAGCAGAGCTAAAAGATTTTGGCAAGCTTGCCGACTATCAGCACGCGTACTTAACCATGAGCCCTGGTTATGAGGCGTCTACCATTCGTGCATTGGCAACCTTTATTGAAAAAGGCTTTATAGAGCGTAAGCTAAAAACGGTGCCATGGTGCAGCTCGTGCCAGACCGTGCTGGCAACAGCGGAGATTGAATATAAAGATCGCACCGATCCATCCATCTATGTTCTCTTTCCATTCAATGATGCCGCATCCCGCCTGACCTTTCCTTTTTTGTATGAAAAATATCCGCAGCTCTCTATCTCATTTGCGGTATGGACTACCACGCCATGGACATTGCCGCTGAATCGTGCCGTTGTCCTTAATCCGTCGGCAGTCTATGTGGTGCTGCAGGGCAAAGAGCCTAATCAGGCAATTATTGTTGCTAAAGAGCTTGCCGATACGATTTGTGCCGAAATAGGCATTGATAAGATTGAGCTGGCCGAAGCTGATGCCATTGTATTTGATGGCAAAAAGGCTGAGCATCCGTTTGTTGACGGGCTGCAGGTCCCACTGATTCTTGATGACATGGTTGATGCCAGTTCGGGTACTGCCTGCCTGCACTCAGCGCCCGGCTGCGGTCCAGAGGACTATGTATTTGGTGTAAAGCATGGCCTAGAAATTTATTCCCCGCTATCGGCCGATGGCAAATACATCAAAGGCATCCAGCCAGCAGCGCTTGAAGGCATGTCCATCCGTGATGGCCAAACCTGGGTGCTGGAAGCGCTGGCTGATAAAGAGCGCCTACTCCATCGCAGTCAGATTGATCACTCATATCCACACTGTTGGCGCTGCCATAAAGGCCTTATGTTCAGGGCAACCAACCAGTGGTTTTGTGATCTACAAAAAAATGATTTAGTTAAGCGTACGCTGGATGAAATTAATACTATTGGTTTTGTGCCAGAACGTGGCCAAGCGCGCCTGCGCTCATTTATTGCCAATCGTAGTGAATGGTGTATTTCGCGCCAGCGCCAGTGGGGTGTGCCAATCCCGGCAATTATGTGCGATGCATGCGGCACTTCAACCCTACAGGCTGACTTTGTCAATGCCGTAGCCGACCGTGTTGCGATCGAAGGCATTGAGTTTTGGGATCGTATGGATGTAAAGGCCTTAGTTAAAGAAGGCTTACTGCCAGACACCTTCTGTTGCTCAGGCTGTCGCAATAATGATCACACAACATTTACGCTCGAGCGCGATATCCTGGATGTCTGGTTTGATTCTGGCGCGAGTAGCTATGCGGTGCTTGCACAAGATCCTGACAATCTGGGTGTGCCGGCCGACGTCTATTTTGAAGGCTCTGACCAGCATCGTGGCTGGTTTCAAAGCTCACTGCTGTGCGGCATGGTGCTCTATGACCATGCGCCTATGAAGACCATCGTGACGCATGGCTTTATTATCGATGATCAGAAGCGCAAGATGTCCAAGTCGGTTGGTAACGTTGTGGCACCACAGGATGTTATTACCAAATACAGCCGCGATGTTCTGCGTCTGTGGGTCGCCAGCTCAGACTTTTCTGGCGATTTAATGATCTCTGACAATTTATTACAAAGTGTTGCAGAAATGTATCGTAAAATACGCAACACCTGCCGCTTTTTGATTGCTAATCTGTATGATTTTGATATCACTAAAGATGCGGTGGAAGTCGATGCAATGCTGGCACTTGATCAGTACATGCTGGCTACGTTGTACCAATTGAATACTACGGTGCGCACCGCATACGATAGTTATAATTTTGCTGCCGGCGTACATGCGATTAATAACTATTGTACTAATCAGCTCAGTGCCCTGTACCTTGATATTTTAAAAGACCGTTTGTATGTAGAAAAACCTGATAGCCAGATGCGCCGCTCTGCGCAGACCGTTCTGTACAACACGCTTGATGTCATAACCAAGCTGCTAGCCCCAGTGCTATCATTCTTGGCAGAGGAGTTGTCTGATGCCTATCAGACCGGCAAGACTGAATCCATTCACCTGCAAGACTTTTCTCAGGTAGTTGATGTCTGGGCGACGCTATCACAAGAAGTGCTTCCTGAGCATCTCAAGCTCTATTTGCAGACGCAGGATATGACATCGGTATCGTATGCTATGCATAAGCAGGCGGCATGGAATGCCTTGGAGATGCTGCGTATGGCAGTCCTTAAGGCCATAGAGGTTGAACGCGAGAAGGGCGTTGTCAAGCACCCATACGAGGCCAGTGTTCAGCTGTACCTTGATCCAAGCGCAGATGAAACCGTCAACCTTAAGCACTTCATGCAAGAGCTTGCGTGCAGCGAGTCGGTAGACCGCTTCTTCAAGGATTGGTTAATTGTTTCCCGCGTTACCTTTGTTGATAATGAAACAGGATTGAGCAAAGAGCTGCTGCCATGGGCGTCGCTGCGTATTGATCGCGCCGATGGCGTAAAGTGCCCGCGTTGCTGGCAGTGGGAAGTGACTGATCATGAAAATGGTCTTTGCGACCGTTGCTACAAGGTTTTGCAGCTTGGGTAACGATAATGGAGCAGGGTGGTTAAAAAGCCACCCTGCCCTTACATCTTAACCGTGCTGGCAACCATGAGCACACAGGCTATTAATGAGATCATAAAAACAATTTTAAGCACCATTACCCTAACAAAAGCCTTATGTGATGGCTTCATCTCACCCCTTTTCCCCAAAAGTCCCCTAATAATCATTCTTTAAGGATAGGTGATCATTGTGGCCAGGGTCAATGGTTCGGTTGGGGGTTTCACATTTTTTGTTCTCTTGAGTCCCTTTGTGCCTTTGTATATAATAACAAATCGCTACAGGCATTATTCCTCGAAAGGTAATTATGAACGTTCAACCAATAGACCAACCAACTATAGACGAGATTAAGAATCTTCTTGTAAAAGCCTATAATCCTCATGAAATCTATCTTTTAGGGCCTTACAGAGCAAATACGTTAACTATTAGTATTGTGATTATTCTTGATAACGCTAAACTTCGTGAGCGCTTTAACCTTATGATTAAAGGCCAAGATGCACTTATTGATATCAATGTTCCAAAAAACATCCTTGTATATACCCCAGAAGAATTTGAAGAGTATTCGCAAGATGCGTCTACCCTCAGTTATTTAATTAAAAAATATGGTCAATGTATTTATGCGCATGCATAAAAAGAGGGCAGCACACAGGCCGCCCCCAAAAAAATGGTCAACAATTTATATCAATCACTCGATCAGATCAATCAATCCAGTCGCACTCATGCATAAAAATCGACATCATAGATGTCGCCCACGACTTTGATCGGGGGTCCAGCACTCAAGCGTACATATTCCCCGCGGTACTAATCGGATCAAAGTAAAACAACCTTCGTAACCCACCGTTATTTGATGACGCCGTCACAATATAATTCCCCGCGTAAGCATTCCCTTGCGGCGACCAAGCACACATCGTTGGCAGCGGCATGGTGTTTGCCGTCGCTACCACACTTGGCGTTGCCGGTGCACTTGGGTTGAATGACAGCACATTCAGGGTGGCATTATCAAGCACGGTGGCCAGATAATTATTCGTTGGCGACCAGACGACTTGCCGTGAGATCGCCGAGGTGGCTGCTGCGCTGCCACGCAACGTTATCGCCGTCGTATTGGTGGTGAGGTACGAAAATGCATTGTTGAACGAATACATTTGGATACCCGAACCTGCCGTTGCAATGTAGTTGCCGTTTGGCGAGAAGGCCTCGGAGGTGACCGGGTTTGCTGTGCTGACCGTGTTGCCTAGTTGGTTCAGGAGTGGTTGGCCGTTTTGGAAGATGGGGGCGTAGAAGAACTGGAGGGTGCTACTGCCATTGTTTACCACGGCAATAAACTGACCATTTGGCGACCAGGCCACTGAATCAGGAGTTGTTCCCGTTGTTATATTACTTCCCGCTTGCACGGGCGTATCCGTGCCATCAAAATAATATACTTGTAGGTTCGTACCAGTATTATTTAACACAGCAAGATAGTTACCATTTGGCGACCAAGCTACTGAATAAGCTTGCGACAACCCTGAGGTAACACTACTACCAACCTGTACTGGAGTGCTGCCAGAAAATGAAAACACTTGCAAACTGACTGTACTGCTATAATTTATAACAGCAAGATAATTACCATTTGGTGACCAGGCTACTTGGTTGGGGCCTCCAGCCAAGCTAACGCTACTGCCAACTTGTACCGGCGTGTTTCCAGAAAATGAATATACTTGCAAGGTGTTTGTAGTCTGATTTATTACGGCAAGATAGTTTCCATTTGGTGACCAAGCCACTGAAGCAGGGTTTGATCCGGATCCTGTATTAACATTGCCTCCTACTTGTACTGGGTTACCACCAGCAAATGAATATACTTGAATATTAGGGGCGTTCGCATTTGCTACGGCAAGATAGTTTCCATTTGGTGACCAAGCTACTGAGACAGGGGTTGATCCTGACCCTGTACCTACACTGCCAGCCAATGTTGGTGTACCAGCCGCAAATGAAAATACCTGTAGCGTATTCGCAGTAAAATTTGCCACCGCAAGATAATTGCCATTTGGTGAAAAGGCTACTGAGCGAGGATTTGCTCCCGTTGTCACAGCACTACCAAGTGCAGCCGCTGTTGGTGTGCTGGTTGTACTAAACGACCAGGCTTGCAACTGATTTGTGCCGCCATTCGTTGCTACCGTCGCCAGATAATTGCCATTTGGCGACCATGTCACTGACTGCGGATTTGCCCCCGTCGGCAAACTCGTGCCAATTCTGGTTGGCGTGTTGTAGGGCCATGAGAAGGCCTGGAGGGTTGTGTTGCTAGCATTTACCACCGCAAAATAGTTGCCACTCGGTGACCAGGCGCCAGCGTAGGGCGTTGCGAGTCCGGTTGCTCCACCTCCAGCTAATAGGGTCGGTGTGCTGTAGCCATTAAATGAGAATGTTTGGATTGTGTTAGAGCTATTATTTGTCACTGTAATATAATTACCACTTGGATGCCAAGAAACAGCCTTTGAAAGTGATCCAGTAGCTGCATTACCACCAACTTGGGTGAATGTACCGCCAGAGAATGCATAAACTTGTAGAATATTATTCGTTTCATCAATAACTGCAAGGTAGTTGCCATTTGGTGACCAAACAGCTGAGAACAAATTGGCCATATTTGTGAATACAGGAGAGCCTGAAGCGGCAATCGTCGGGGTACTGGTGGTACTAAAAGTAAACAGCTGTAAACTATCATTTCCATTATTTCCCACCGCAAGGTAGCTGCCATTGGGAGACCAGGAAACTGACCACGGGGCGTTTAATCCCGTGGTCAGATTAGTGCCTACTTTAACCGGTGTACTTGAGCCATTGAATGAAAATACCTGCAGTGCGGGTGCATTGGACACGAAGGCGATAAAGCTGCTATTCGGCGACCAGGTAAGACAATTAGCGCCCGTCGCAGGAGTAGCGGCAGCAAGCGTTACCGTACTACCTATTTGCGTCAGCGTTTGTGTAATACCAGTAAAACTCACAACTCTAAGAAGATTATCGCTAGCACCATCAATTAAGGCAAGGTATGTACCATTAGGTGCCCAGGCAAGCGAGGTTACGCTGGTCGACAAGGCTGGCGAACCGCCAGCAAATGTGATCTGCTGTACTGGTGCGCTGGTACCACCGAATGAATATATTTTAATATTTGGTGTTTGTGTACCCACTGCAAGATACAGGCCACTTTGATGCCAGGCCATGCAGGTAGAAGCACCACCTGTCGTCACGGTCCCAAGCGAGGTAAGCACCCCGACCGTATTTGCCGTAAACGAAAATGCTCGCAAGGTGCTATCAAGGCCACCGACGGTGATGTAATACGTTCCAGCTGATGCCACCGGCGAAATCGAGATGCTACCGGGCAGCGTGTTGCCCAGCGCAGCGAGGGCAAGGACGGCGCCCTCTTGGCTGAGCACGTACAGCGTCGAACTTAACGCATTGCCATCATACACCGTATCGGTAATCGCCATGTACTGACCATCGGCAGAAACGTCCATGCAGCAGTTTGCTGACAGATTGCCGTTCAGAAATGACGCATTCACATTGCCAAGGATTGGCGCAGAAGTCGCATTGGCGCCGTTGGCAATGGTGGGGCAGTTGAAGGTGTTGAGCGTCAATGTACTTGAATTTGCTACCGTGCTATTGAGCATGAAGAGTGCTGCGGCCATTGACGTGCCGGGCAGCCAGCGAACGCCATTGGGGCATGGAGCGCCTGGGGCAGACGAAAGCGTTGTATTGTTTGCGGTGGCAAACCCGCCAAAAGGGGTGCCTGAAAGATTGCCGTTGTTAAACTGATAGGTCTGAAAACCGGGAAATGTGGTTGCGGTGTTAAGGGCGATTTCTGCAATTGCGTTGCCATTGGGGGTAAAGGCGATACCGTACGGAATGTAGCCGGTTCTGTTGATGTCGCCAAGCGAATCGAGGGCGCCTGCTGGCTGCAATCTGCCGGGCGCCGTTGCGCAGGCAATTAATGCGGTGATGTGCAGCGCATGTCTAGTCAATGAAAACTTCATAAAACTTCTCCCAATTTTTTTTAAAACAATGTTTTTTTATTAGTGATCTGATCTCTAGAACGTCGTCCCCGCGAAGGCGGGGATCCAGGCAGTTTTAATTAAATCCTTTTGCTTCATAAATATTTCAACATAAATGGTCTCCCCGTCCTTATCGTAAACAATAAAAAGATGATGACTTTAATTGCGGTATTTTTTGAGGATTAGCCTGGATCCCCGCCTTCGCGGGGACGACGTCCGTAAAAA
>Ga0206858_1196_pt1 | contig 13567 bp, 12 predicted proteins | sample Alteio_BWOrgCont_46_FD_152622 | JGI IMG/M metagenome (GOLD analysis project Ga0206858, IMG submission 152622) | Enriched cells from forest soil in Barre Woods Harvard Forest LTER site, Petersham, Massachusetts, United States -... | ecosystem: Environmental > Terrestrial > Soil > Temperate forest >... | reverse complement strand
TATTGGGGATATGCAACCCCACAGAAAACTTATAGGTGTTTGGGGTCAGCGTTACAGGTGGGATTATCATCCTGAAAATTTTTGTTTTATCCCCCTGAAATTTATCAGAAATCCCAACCTCCGAAGTGAAAATACGTTTATCTACTCCATCGGTTACGTGCACTCCCAGCAATACATCAGCCAGCTTCGAGTCACTTTTAACCGTAACCTCCAATACTATTTTTTCATTATGCGCAAAATGGCCGCTTACTTCATTTTTTTCATTTAACACCCGCACTAAACTGATATAATAGGAGGTATCCTTTCTCTCTTCAAAATACAATTCAGGAAGATTAGGTGTTTCTTTATCCTGATAATACATTCTTGTAACATCAACTGTAGAACCCTGCATAACTACTCCGCCTCTATCCAATAATATAGCCCGTGTACACAGGTTATTAACCTGTCCCATATTGTGACTTACAAATATAATTGTCCGGCCATTCTCCGAAACTTCTTCTATTTTTCCTATACATTTTTTCTGGAATGAAGCATCACCCACTGAAAGCACTTCATCCACTATCAAGATATCTGGGTTGATATGCGCTGAAACTGAAAATGCAAGGCGGACATACATTCCGCTGCTATAATGCTTTACAGGGGTATCCAGAAATTTTTCAATTTCTGCAAAGGCAACAATCTCATCAAATTTTGATTCTATTTCCTTTCGTGTCATCCCGATAATAGCGCCATTCAGGAAAATATTCTCCCTCCCAGTAAGTTCGGGATGAAATCCGGTGCCAACTTCCAAAAGACTGGATACTTTTCCATCGATTGTAATTTTCCCGGTTGTAGGGTCTGTAATTTGGCTCAGAATTTTTAAAAGGGTTGATTTGCCGGCACCGTTGCGCCCGATAATTCCAACCCGCTCGCCCTTATTAATTTCAAAAGAAACATTTTTAAGCGCCCAAAATTCTTCATTTACGCTTTTGGTTTTATTAAATCTTCCTTTTAAGAGCCCTTTTACTCTTTGAGATAAAACTTCTCTAAATGCAGAATCCCCCATCTTCACCTGGTGGTGGATTACATATTTTTTACCCAGATTTTCGACTTTAATTACCGGCTCCATCAAATTATATCGGCAAACGTACGTTCCATTTTTCTAAAATATCTTAATCCCATAACAAATGCGATGATGCTGAATGCTAATGAAATAAATAGCCCCTCCATATTAATATTCGTAGTACCGCCCAATAAGCACCACCTGAATCCGTCAATAACACCTACCATAGGATTAAGGGTATAAATAAATTTTAAGGCATGGGGAACTACTATGCTTTTTTGAATAAGATCGCTGCTGAAGGCAACCGGGGAAACATAAATTCCGAGCTGCACAATAAAGGGAACCACAAATTTAAAATCGCGGTATTTTACATTGAGTGCGGCCATCCATATCCCTATGCCCATTGCCGCCAAAAAAGCAAGCGCTAAAAAAAGAGGCAAACAAATTATTCTCCAGCCGGGGTTAAATTGAAAGAAAACCATTATTACGAGTAATATGACAAACATAATGGCAAAATCTAAAATACATACGATTACCGTACTTGCCGGTACAATCAGCCTGGGGAAATATACCTTGGTCAATAAGCTTACATTACTGATCATAGAATTACTCACTTCGCTAAACGTACCCGCAAAAAACAGCCAGGGCAATGTGGCAGAATAAACAAATAATATTCTCGGAACCCCACCCGGAACATCAATTTTGAAAACCCAATTGGCAAATGCCATAGTAGCAATTGTTAAAAGAGGTTTTATCACACTCCATGCAACACCTATTCTTGCTTGCTTATAGCGAACCAGCACATCACGCCAGGCTAAAAAATAAAAAAGGCCACGGTAATTCCACAGATTTCTCCAATATGTTTTTTGTTTTACTCCGGGTTCTATTATAATTCGGTTATTCACTTGATGGAAGAATTCTTCTTTAGATTATACAGATTCAATACCTGTAATGACGCGCAAATTTATATAATTTTGACTTCTATTCGCCTCAGGTTTACAAAGTATTATGCGCTAAAAGTACGAAAATTGGGCGCCAGAGGAATATTTGCCTGTCAAGCAATGTGTATATTAGCAACCGGTTATGGGCTATATCAAAATCAATACCTCTCAATAAATGCAGCTATGCAAAAAGATTCCAACGAAAAAATAAGAGCCTTCAATCAGGGGCGCTATGCAGAGACACTTAGACTCAAGTACAAACTAATGCGGGAAGATAGATTCCGGTTTCTGAGAGCCACTACACATTTATTTTATGAAGATATGCCTTCGGGTTCATTTTTATTAAACTCGCCTTATGCCTGGATTTGCGGCGATATGCACCTCGAAAACCTAGGAAGCTACAAAGCAGATAACAGAGTTGCTTACTTTAATGTAAATGATTTTGACGAATGCCTGCTTGCTCCTTGCCTGCTAGATGTGTATAGGCTTATCATCAGTGTTATTGTATCATCCGCCAATCTTAAACTAAGCAGTAATGATGCCCACTTATTAAGCAGCCTATATATTGATAAATATTTTAATATCCTTGAAAATGGCTATATAAGAACGCTTGAAAAACAAACAGCCAGGGGAGTTATCAAAAAATTCCTGAAGAATGTAGCACAGCGTAAAAGAAAGGACTTTTTAAAAGCACACATCTATAAGAAGGGTGGAAATTATAAATTGATTGTCGGAAAACCGCACAGCCTTCCTATATCCGATTCAAAGAAAGAAGAAGTTACCATGCTTATTAAAAAATGGGCAAAACAAAAACAGAACCCGGGCTTTTATAAAGTTCACGATGTTGCCTTCCGCATAGCTGGAACCTCCAGCCTCGGATTAGAAAGATATGTATTACTTGTTGAAGGCAGAGGTGCCCCCAATGAAGCCTTTCTGCTTGATTTAAAGGAAGCTGCCCCATCCTGTCTGGCTAAATATACCCCCGCCAAACAACCTGCCTGGAAAGATGATGCAGATAGAGTAATAGAAGTCCAAAAGCGGATACTTTCGGCTCCTCCGGCCTTGCTGGCAGACCTTCATATAGGGAAAAAATCATTCATTTTAAAAGAATTACAACCCTCGGCCGACCGGATCGACTATACCATATTCAACGGGAACGTTAAAAAATTAAAAAACATGCTGGAGGACATGGCCACAATATCTGCCTGGGATACTCTTAGAACTGGTGGCAGGCAAGGTTCTGCCATTGCCGATGAGTTTATTTATTTTGCCAAGAGCGGCCCATCCATAAAGAAAAATTTGCTCGATGCTGCTTTTGGTTATACCGGTACCATTGACTTCTATTATAAGTCTTATTGCAGGGCTTATGACAAAGGAGCGTTTAAACTATAAAATACAAAAGCCCTGACCATTATAGTCAAGGCTTTTTGTATTAATAAGGACTTTAAATTACTTAGCAGACGGTTTTTCAGCTTTCTTGGGGGTAATTGTCTTCGCTGTAGTAGTTTTTGTTGCAGTGTTTTTGGTTGTTGTAGTGGTTTTACCGGACACTGTTGAACCAGTCTTTGCAGGAGGGGTTTTGCTGGATGTGGCTTGTGTTCCTGCTGCAGTTTGTGCAAAAGAAATGCTTCCTAAAAGGATAACGCCTGAGAGAACTAAACTTAACTTTTTCATTTTGTTTTATTATTAATGGTTAAAAACTGAGGGCAAATCTATTCGCTACATGTGAAGATAATATGAAGGACTAAAAAGTGCAATTTATAAAACACAAAAGCCCTGACTTATTATAGAGTCAAGGCTTTTTGTATTAAAGAAGGCTAAATTACTTAGCAGCAGGAGCAGCTTTGTCAGCTTTCTTGCTTCCTTTCTTTGCACCTTTCTTGTCGGTGGTCTTCTTTTCAGTTTTAGTAGTGGTGGTGGTAGATTTCTTTTCAGTTGTGGTCTTGGTACCAGTTGCATCTTGAGCAAAAGAAATACCGACTACTAAAAGAACACCTGCGAGAACTAAACTTAACTTTTTCATTTTGTTTTATTATTAATGGTTAAAAACTAGTGGCGAAACTATTATTGCTTTATGAAGATATTATGAAGAAAAATGAATTATTGGGAAGAATGGGCCAATTTAAGTCCATTTTTAAGCTAAATTGTCCTTTCTATAGAGAAAAAATATAACTTTGACAAAAATAAACACCATGAAAAAACTACATGTATTAGCTCTTACATTACTAATCGGTTTTGCAGCCGGTGCACAAAGTATCGAAAACAGCGATCATAGTACAACCGGATATATTAATCAGGACGGAACTATTGAGAACTCAAGCCATTCCACACAAGGGTATATTTCTACCACCGGAGTTATTGAAAACAGCAGCCATTCTACCATTGGATATATTGGCTCTGATGGAACCATTGAAAATGAAAGCCATTCCACCGTTGGATATGTAAAAGATGATGGCACAGTTGAAAACTCAAGCCATTCTACTATCGGATACATCTCGAATGATGGTACAGTTGAAGATTCAAGTCACAGCACTATTGGTCATGCAGGAAGCGTGAAGAAAGAATGGGCCGCCGTGGTCTTCTTTTTCTTCCGTTTTAACTAACCAAAAGCCATATAGTCATAGTATTATTGGGGTTTTGCTCTTTCCTCATATCTCCTTTCCCATTTTTTGTATAATTTTACGGGACAATTTATGAATGAAGAGGCAAAGAATCCGGATGTTTCTATTATAGCAGGTCCCTGCTCCATTAACGAAGATAATTTCTACGAGTTATTTCAACTAGCCTCCATGGAGGTAAAAAATTCGAAGGGAAAAGGACAACGAGCTATTTCGGGAGTAAGAGTAGTAGGGTTAAAATCGCGTACCTACTATACACCCGATGGTAAAGACTTAGGAATAGACTATTCCCATTATCTCCATAATCTCTCTATCTATCAGCAAGGTGGGGGCATAAAAGACTTCGTTATGATGCCTGGCATTGAAATGGCGAAGCAAATAGCCAATGAAACCGGCTTATTAGTTGCAACTGAAATAGTGTCTCCGCTTATACAGGTTCCTCTTTATGAACGATTGCTCAAAGAGAATGATATGCTATTATGGAATCCTGCCGTATCGCAAATAGGCTGGCATTTTCTTGAAATGACACAATTTATTAAAAATACCAACTGGAAACTGGGATTGAAAAATCCTAAGTGGCAAGGCAAACAAAAATACGATGCCGCTGCACTTACTGAACTTTCATCCATGGAAAAGGCCTGGCTTGGACTTAGCAGCTACGTAGCCGGATTTAAAGAAAGGGTGATTTTTATCCATAGGGGTGTAAGTATTGCTGAAAGCGGAATGTATCGGAATATGCCACTGCATGAATCGGCCAAAAAGATTAAAAAAATAACAGGATCTCAACTATATTTTGACCCCAGCCATTCCTTTGGGGCTAAACTACGGGATAAGATTGTTGAAGGTACACTGGATGCGATGAAAATGATGTTCTCCCATGACGAATATCTGTATGACGGAATACTGATAGAAGCCGGCTCATCCAGAACAGATTCGGGGCAGCACATTACACATATTGAACTACAGAAATTGGTCAATGAACTTTCAAAATTCAGGAATATTATTGCCCCTGAGAGTAATGAAGTCCAAAAAGTAAAAAGTTCATAAAGCAAATTCTACCTTTAGGAACTTTATGAACCTTCAACTTAAATATTCTGTTCCGGGTAAAAAAACCAATACTCCTATTTATATTGGCAAAGGTGCATTTAATAAGATCGCATCTATTTTTCCATTCGAAAAATATTCCTCCGTATTGGTTATTATAGATAAAAATGTTGCACAACATTGGTCAGAAAGAATATATAAAATAATCGGGAAAAGTGCATCTTATATCACGATTCCATCGGGCGAAAAAAATAAGAGACTGTCTACTGTAGAAAAAACCTGGGCAATGCTTTCCAAGAAAGGATTTGATAGAAAATCGCTGATCATCAATATAGGAGGCGGTATGGTTTGCGATATAGGCGCATTTGTTGCAAGCACCTACATGCGGGGAATAGATTTCATACAAGTCCCTACTACCCTACTCGCCCAGGCAGATGCAGCCATCGGAGGGAAAACAGGATTTAACTTCAACGGGCTGAAAAACACAATAGGTTCTTTTTCTGCACCTCTAGGTATAATTAGCGATACTACTTTTTTTTCTACGCTCCCTAAGAGAGAATACCACTCCGGGTTTGCGGAAATTATTAAACATGCTATTATTACAGATGGAGAATTATTTAAATTTCTAATCCGGAAAAATTTCAGTTCTTTAAATGGAAAAGAGCTGGACAAAGTACTTTCGCTATCCACGTATATAAAATGTGATATTGTCCGTAAGGATCCGTTTGAGAAAAAGGAACGTAAAAAACTAAATTTTGGCCACACTGTCGGACATGCAGTTGAAATGGCTTATCAAGACTCTTCCACCCCATTATTACATGGGGAAGCCATAGCTATTGGAATGATAGCTGAAGCAAGGATATCCTTGTTATCGGGTTCCCTCGCCGGAGAAAAATTCAGGCAAATTGAAACCTTGATTCGCAAGGCCGGGCTTCCAAATAAAGTCAGTACAACATATAAAAATAGTATTTCAAAAAAAATGCTGGCAGATAAAAAGAATGTTGGCCGTCAAATCAAATGGGCATTCCTGGAAGACCTTGGAAAAATAAAAGTGGATACAACTGTATCCGATAAAATTGTGAATGAAAGCCTCAATTATATTCTGAAATAGGCTATGCATAAGGGGAAAAGCATTGCACGCATTCATCCTTTACCTGAACCTGTTAAGGCTCAAATTAATATACCCGGCTCAAAAAGTTATACCAATCGGGCACTTATCATTGCCACTCTGGCCAAAGGCAAAAGCATATTAAAAGGCTATTCTCATTCGAATGATAGTTTGCTTTTAGTAAAACTACTTTTACAATTGGGAGTAAAAATAGAATCGAACAAAAATCAAATCATAGTACACGGAAACGAAGGAAAGTTCAACAAATTTTATGGCAGCTTAAATGTGGAAGATGCAGGGACCGTGATGCGTTTTCTAACAGCTTTATGTTGCCTTATTCCCGGAGAAATTATATTGCAAGGCTCACCCAGAATGCACCAACGCCCTATCAATGGACTTGTAGATGCCCTACTAAAGTTAGGTGCAAATATTACGTATATAGGTGAGACGGGCTACCCGCCATTAAAAATAAAAGGAGGAAAACTGCATGGAGGAAAGTTGGAAATTGATGCCTCGCAAAGTAGCCAGTTTATTTCTGCGTTGCTTATGATTGCTCCGGTATTAGGTTCCGATATAGAAATAATCACGAATGGAAAGCTTGCCTCTGCACCATATATAGATATGACCGTTTCCGCAATGAACCATTTTGGCGCATCAGTTGAAAGCAGTTATAGTAAACACCTGATTAAGGCAGAGGCTTCATACACTTCTACCAATTATACTATTGAAGTGGATGCGTCATGCGCTTCCTATTTTATTGCGCTTGCAGCAATTACTCAAAGTACAATCCGCATAAATAATCTTTCTCTATTAAGCCTACAGGGCGATATAAAGTTTGCAGGGCTGCTTGAGCAAATGGGCTGCATCGTAGTAAAAGGAGAAAATTATATAGAAGTCACCGGGGTTGAAGAATTAAATAGCATAACGGCCGACATGAAAGATATGCAGGATGTTGCACCAACACTTGCAATAGTTTCAGCATTTTCAAAAGGCACTACCATATTAAAAGGGTTGAAAAACCTGGAAATAAAAGAAACAAAACGCCTTACTGCACTCCAAACAGAATTGACAAAAATGGGTATTGAATGTAATACAGATGGGAAGGAAATTACCATTCATGGCGGAAAGCCTAAAGGAGTTTTGATAAACACGTATACCGATCATCGTATGGCAATGGCCTTTGCAATAGCAGGGGCAAGGGTAAAGGGTTTGCAAATAGAATCTCCCGAAGCAGTCAAAAAATCATTCCCCAACTTTTGGGATACTCTGCGAGAAATTGGTGTTAAGGTTGAAATTGAAAATAACTCCCGGAATATAGTCCTAATAGGTTTTATGGGTGTCGGCAAAACAACTATTGCCAGACTTTTAGCCAAAGAATTGCAAATGCCATTAGTAGAAACTGACGATGAAATAATTAAGCGCTCCGGATATAAAAGCGTGAATGAGATTTTTGAAAAAAAAGGAGAAGCTTTCTTCAGGGAGCTTGAAAAAGAAGTTATTTCAGATTATGCAGGAAGATCCAATTACATAATTTCATGTGGTGGAGGGGCCATTGGATATCCAAAAAACATAAAGCTCTTGAAGGAAAATGGAAAAATTATATTCTTGTCTGCATCTTTTGAAACCACCACTAAAAGAATAAAAGACGAGACCTCAAGGCCATTGTTTATTAACATTGAAAAAGCAAAAGAATTATACACGCAACGATTGCCCCTTTATAAAAAACAGGCTGATAAAATAGTTGAAACTGATTATCTCAGTCCTGAAGAAATTGTAAAATTAATTGCAGATAGTACTGCGATAAAAACCTGCCTAGTCATCCGTTATCCGCTTGGGCATTCCTCATCTCCTGCCATGCATAATGCTGCTTACAAGGCTTTGGATATAGATTCTCAATATGAATTTCATGCAAAGGAAATTAAACCGGAGGAACTTGCCAATGCCATGCAAAAAGATTTACGCTTACCCGACATTCATGCCTTTGCAGTTACCATTCCACATAAAGAAACAATACTAAAATATTTGGACGAGATTGATGAAACAGCCAAAGAAATTGGGGCAGTTAATACGGTATTAAATATAAATGGGAAATTAAAGGGCTTTAACACCGATTGGCAAGGCGCTATAAATACATTACTTAAATTTACTTTTCTGAAAAATAAAAAAGTGGCTATGCTCGGTTCCGGTGGTACAGCCCGAGCTATTATTTACGGGCTTACCAAACAAGGTTGTGAAGTAAACATCTACAGCAGGAATTCAACTACTGCTTCTGCAATTGCAAAGCAATTTAGGTGCAAAATATATACATGGAATAAGCGTGAAAATGCCTGCACTGCTGATATCATTATTAACACAACGCCTATAGGAATAAATGATGATGCCTCTCCCCTTTCTGCTGAAGGAATTAATAAGAAGCATATTATATTTGATGTGAATTATAAAAAGGGAATGACACAATTGCTTAATTTTGCAAAATCAAAAAATGCGATTGTGGTGGATGGATTGGAAATGCTGCTGCAACAAGGAATGCTGCAATTTGAATTGTATACCGGGCTTAAAGCCCCTGAAAATGCAATGAGAGAAGCACTACATATATGAAAAAGAAATTTCAAATATGCACAGTTGTCCAAGGAAAGAACCTGGTGACTTTTCTAAGAAATCTAAAGAAAGCGCACGCCTCTTCTGCTATGGTAGAATTGAGGGCCGACTCCATCAAAGATTTTAATTCGGATGATCTGCCTATCATAAAAGGGCCGACAAAACTCCCATCCATATTTACCTTCCGGCATAAAAAGGAAGGCGGATTATTTACAGGCCCTGTCACTCAGCAAAAAGAAATTTTGAAGGAGGCATTTGATTTTGATTTCACATACGTAGATGTTGCCTGCGACAATGCTATTTTAGAAGACTTGGGGCCAAAACAAAAAAAACAACTCCTTTTGTCGTACCATAACAACGAAGGAACACCTTATCTGGAAGACCTGCTTGACCTTTTAGAAGACATGCGTGCTGTTCGTCCCGCCATAATTAAAATCGCTACCCTTGTTACTGATTACGATGACATACCTATCTTAGCAGCGCTATTAAAGAAAGCTAAAAAGGATGAGAAATTAGTTGTGATAGGAATGGGTAGAAAAGGTGAAATAACAAGATTAACTTTTCCATCGCTGGGAAGCCATATTGCTTATGTAACTATGAAAGGCGAAAAGAATATTGCCCCCGGAATGCTCACGGAAGCTCAACTAAAGCCTATCATAAAATATTTTAATAAACACTGATATGCCGGGCAATTCATTCGGACAATTATTCCGCATTACCACATTTGGCGAATCGCATGGAGAAGCTATTGGCGTTGTTGTAGATGGTTGCCCTCCGGGATTGGCCCTATCAGAAAAGGATATTCAGCCGGACCTGGGTAGGCGCAAACCCGGGCAGAGTAAGATTACCACTGCAAGGAAAGAACAAGATACCATTCATATTCTTTCGGGTGTATTTAATGGAAAAACTACCGGCACTCCTATTATGTTGATGGCCTATAATAAAGACGCCAAACCGGCGGATTATGAAAAGCTAAAGGACATCTATCGCCCGTCCCACGCTGATTACACCTACGATTTAAAATATGGAATACGCGATTGGAGAGGCAGCGGCAGGGCAAGTGCGCGAGAAACGCTGGCGAGAGTCGCGGCGGGAGCCATCGCCAAAAAATACTTGGCACAAAAATGTGGCGTGGAATTTCTGAGCCATGTGGTGCAGGTTGGTGCAATACGGGCCGATATTGATATGCAGAAGGTGAATGCAAAAGCGATTGATGCGAGCATGGTAAGATGCCCGGATAAAAATACTTCTGAAAAAATGCTGAGGCTGATTGAGCAAATTCGTAAGGAAGGAGATTCTGTAGGTGGGATAATCAGAGGATTAATTCGTAATGTGCCCGGAGGATTGGGAGAGCCCGTATTCGACAAACTCCCTGCTGATTTGGGTAAAGCCATGCTGAGCATTAATGCCGTAAAAGGGTTTGATTTTGGCTCAGGCTTTGGAGGCTCTATCATGCGAGGCAGCGACCACAATGATGAATTTTTGCCCCAAACCCCTAAAGGGGCTTTGATAAAAAAAATAAGTACCAAGACGAACAACTCCGGAGGAACATTAGGAGGCATCAGTACGGGGCAGGACATTTATTTCAGGGTGGCATTTAAACCGGTGGCAAGTATTGCGCTGGAACAAGATACTGTCACCCGCTCAGGGAAAGCAACCAAACTAAACGTGCAAGGCAGACACGACCCTTGTGTGCTGCCGAGGGCCGTCCCGATTGTAGATGCTATGGCTGCCCTGGTTATCATGGACCATTACCTGAGGCACAAGGCGCAGAACAGCTAGTTCCTAACCACATTCACCTCGGTGGAGCTGTATTTATCGAGCTCCTTCATTTGGCTTGCCACATCATCTTCCCAGACTTTTTGCTTGGCAGGATTCTCGCCGTGATTGGTATCATCGTCATATTTATTTTCATACTTATCAAACTCGGAATTTACTTTGTTGTACATATTTTGAATTACGATCTGAATATTTTTCACCTTGGTAAAATCCTTTTCCGACATCATTTGACGGAGTTTGCGGGCATATAGTTCACAAATGTCGAAATGCAATTGCTCATGTTTTAAAATATAATCGGAGTTCTGTATGATATTGGACTTGGATTTAAGAAACACTGCCTGCACCGAGAATACAATGTTGCCATTGGTCTCTACCGGAATAACCATAAGGCCCGTTACTGCACATCCGGCCCATTGTTTGCTTACCCTGCCTTTAAAATCATCGCGGGTAAGAAGAGAATCCTTTTGCCATATAATGGTATCCCCTTTCAGTTTCTTCATATTCACCTTTTCACTCTTTTGGGCATATCCGCTAAGGCAGATCAAAAATGTAAATACAAACAGCAATATCTTTTTCATAGTAATTTGTTGAATGACAAATTTAAACATTTCAAGTTAGCATTTTTAAAAGTCAATTACTTTATAATTATTCGCAAACTGATTTTTATTTATAGGAGCTCATGAGCCCTTTGGGGTTGCCTGTCTGGCTCGGACAAAAGTCAATGACTATTTTTGAATAAAACCTACCGGCATACATTTCGGAAGGAGAGCTTGAGTAGCTTCGGGTAAAACTTTAGGATCGAATTTCCCTATCGGGCAAATAATAAGCATGTGGGAATTTTGTGTTTTATCAGGAAACCAATATAATAATTGTTCTTTCGAGTCCATTATTAATCCATTTATTGCAGCGTCCGTGCAATGTATTTCAAACTTGTCCGGATACTGAATACCGGGCAGGAAGATCACGGTAGGGGCATCTACGGGATCACGATCCATAATTAAAATAAAATACTTTGTCAACACATCAAAATTCAAAAAGATTGGTTTTGCAGAACTTCTCATAGGATAGGGCCTGACCACTATCTCTTCTTGCAAAGGGGTTCCATCGTGAGAAATGATAGAGAAGTTTTCAAGATTCCAACGATCTCCTTTCTCTTTCGGACAAAAAAGGTCAAAATCCCAGTATGTAGAATTCAGCATATTGGCTTCAATTTGTTGAAATGACAGATCCTGGTATGCCAGCAGGAGCTTATTCTTATACATGGGATTATCAATATCACAAGAAGCTTTTTGCCATTTCTGGTCGCCGCCAAACTCGGTTAAAAAAGGCATTAAGTTTTTGTTTTTACCGGTGCTTACAAGCGTTTTAAAAAGCCCGGGCCAGTTCTGCCTTTTAACTTTCATTGAATCATGCAACCTGATTATAGGGGTATTCAAATGAAAAATGGTATATGCATCATAGTAATGAAATGAAAAAATAAGGCGGGGATCATCAATTTTACTGACATCCAAAAATGACTTCACATCATTTTCCGGATTCTTTTCATCAATAAAAGAGCGGACCATTTTCAACACATTGGAAGGTTCCGGCTCATTATAGTGTGTCGTTGTCCAATCCATTCGCGGTTCCAGGAAAAGGAAAGCATTTTCGTCAGATGACCTGACCCGGGAAACAGATTTTGAATAAAATTCCGGAAGAAATTTTGTTTCAAAATATTCTTTACCCATGCCAACCTGGTGAGGTTCATTAAAAGGTTCGTATCCTAAAATGGCAGGATGCCCCCGTTTAGCGGAAACAACAGCCCTGCTCTCCGATTCTTTTTGCATAAAGAATTTTGAAACCTGGCCTATCACATTCACTAAATGGTCCTGAACCGGGAAATCAGTTAAACCATATTGCGTATTTACAAGATTATTCTTCCAAAAGGATTGCAAGGTATTGCGCACTGACTTTGAATGAGGCACCAGTTTCGGAAAATCGTAATAAGCCAACCCCCCATTTAGGTTGATTTAGTGCAGAAGGTTTCGGTTGAGGGTGGTCCTTATCTACTCCAATTGCCCAATCGGGAAAGCCGTCACCCCAATATAGTTCATGGGCAACGTCCTGATGAAAATCCATAATTACGAAAATACCGTGGCTGTTTAATTCTTCGACAACTTTATACACTTCCTCCAGGTATTGCTTTCCTTTTTCATCTAATTCGGAATGGTTTTTATCGTCTAAGAGCAAGGGCTGAGGCTCGAATCCTTTCCAGGTTACACATAAACGGACAATATTAAAACCCATTTTTTTCATAATGCTGCCGGCGCTTTCTACCGGAGGATTAGCATTCGATTGGGGTATTGTTTTTTCCGAAAGAGGATAGTTGGGAAGATACGGGGGAGTTTTACTCCTTGTCCCCCAATTTACACCGCGAAAGAGCACATATCTTTCTTCT
>Ga0206858_1194_pt1 | contig 13788 bp, 16 predicted proteins | sample Alteio_BWOrgCont_46_FD_152622 | JGI IMG/M metagenome (GOLD analysis project Ga0206858, IMG submission 152622) | Enriched cells from forest soil in Barre Woods Harvard Forest LTER site, Petersham, Massachusetts, United States -... | ecosystem: Environmental > Terrestrial > Soil > Temperate forest >... | reverse complement strand
AGCCGATATAGACGCGGTTCTTGTTCACGCCGGCCGAGTAGATGTCATGCGTGCCGGTCGGGGAATTGGTTGCGCCCTCGAAACACGTGTCGCTCGGTGCGTTGGTGCAGCTTTTCTGCGTCGCGACGTCAGCCGCGGGCTGCTGGCCGGGAAGGCCGAACTGACGGATGAATTTCGGGCTCGTCGGATTGCTCAGATCGTAGATGTAAATATGGTTGCCGGTGTGCCAGCCGTCGCCCTTCTGATTGAAGATCATATAAGCGATGCCGGTATCGCATTCCCACCACGCGTGATGCGAATTGACGCCGTTACCAAGGATCGTCGTGAGCAGTTTCGGGTGCGCGGGATCGGTCGTCTCCCATATCTCCCAATCGTCGTTGCCGTCGTGCCGGATCATGAACCAGCGGTTCAGCAAGCCGTTCGCTTCGGCATTGGGAAAGCGATTGCCGCCGCAGACCGCGACATGAGGCGAGCCCTTGTCGCTCTTTGTCGCGACATTCGTGAGATAGACGGGGTGTTTGGGATCGGTCGCGTCGATCAGCGATGTGCCGCTGTTTTCGAGCTTGCCGGTCAAGGGATTGTCGCCGTCTCCGCCAGTGCTCGTCATATAGACGATGTAGTGGCCATTTTGGTTCTCGACCCAGCCGTCATCCGAGCTCGGGCGCCCCTGTCCGTCGTTGAAGCCGACGACCTGCATATTCCAGGTCGATTGCTTGTCCCAGCCTTTGGGCGGCAGCACTTTGAGCGGCGGCAGGCCAGGCCCACCCTCAGGTCCTTCGTTGAGCGTGATCGTCGGGAAATTAGGCCCGTCCGGAACATAGCCCGGATCGTCGGCCTTGGCGGATCTGCCCGATCCGCAGGTGAGCGCAATAGATGCGACGAACAGGAATCCCCAAGCGATCGCGCGCATATTCGGCATGGACGGCCCTCCCAGATTTATGTCGGTATCTTTTATCTCGACGACTATAGAGATCGCACATGCTGCGCTCAACGAGAAAACTCTCGCTGCATCCGCCTGCGGAAGGTCAAACGGTTCGGCCGGGGCGGTAGACCCAGCCCAAGGGCTCATTCTGGCGCAGGACGATAAGCCGAGCGCCACGCCGCCTATCAGTGCTTACAAGAAAGCCCTGCTGGAAAGCGTCGGAAAGTAATCAGGCGAGGTCCCTCGGACATTCGGTCGGCCCCGCCTGGAGCGACATCTCCTGTTTGCTGGCAAGGCGATCGAGATGCCGGCTGAAGTCCGCAATTGATGCTGTGGACGGCTCCTCCACCGGCAGCACTCGAGCGGAGGCAAAGAAAGGCTTGGCAGCATCAGCAAGCAAGGCGATCGATATCTGCGCAGTCTGTTCACGGCTGGCGCGCCGGCCGTGATCCGTTAGGCCAGGATCCATGGAACAAGGCATCGGCCATGGCTCACCGCTTTGCTGGCGCGGCAATCGCGCTTGCCAACAAGATCGCCCGGATGACATGGGCCATGATGACCAAGGACGAACGCTACAAGGAACCCGTCGCACTCGCGATGTAAACGATATCGCGTCGGTCCGCCGGCGTGATGTAAAGGTTGGGAGGACTAACAGAACGTAATGCAGAGCCGGTCGATCCGGCGATCACGACAACCCACATGCGCCACAGCATTCTCGAATGCGTGCTTTTGACCGGGACCTGATTCGCGGAGGGCATTATGGCCAGCGGTCATGTGAACCGCATGAATAGGCCGAACACAAGGCCGCACCGACCAAAGCTGCGACGTGAAGTTTTTCCTTGCCAACGCGGAGCCGCCCACACATGGCGCATCTCGAACACCGCCGCATTGCAGAATATTGTCGGCGCCCGGAGTGAAGCGGACGCTAAAAGGAACTGCGAACGCGACCCGAATGCAGGCAAACGACCTTGCATCGTCATCGACGTTTCCTGATGCAAACCAAGGAGCCACTCGTGTAAGTGGCTATAACGCCGGCTGCCGCGAGATGTCCCCCCCGTTGATCCTGACAGATGCCAGCAGCAGGACCGGCTCGCGTCCGCCATGCTGGCCTGGACTTCGTCATATCGCGGTAATAATATTTTTATGTGGATAGAGTTGGAGAATAGCGTAATGGCGACCACGGTCGAACTTATAAGGGAAATCAAGGGCGTATTGGGCTTGACGGACAAAAGCTTGGACGAAATGCCAAAGGAGCCGTCTGATGCGCCAGACATTCCGGTGCAGCCTAGTGGTGTCACAATTGAATGGCTCAATGAGCGCATTCAGGAGCTGGAGGCTGTGAATGCGGCACTGTCCGCCTCCCAAACGCCGCAGGAAGACGCCCAAGTTCTCCTTTGATCCGGCAACAAACGCACGGTAACCGCGATGGCCGGCTGTGGATAAAATCGAGGCTTTGCGATGGGGGCCTAATGCAAGCCGGGGGTCACCCACATAAATGGCTATTCGCACCGGCTGCCGTGAATTGTCCCCCATCGGTTTGGCCGGAGAAAACGCCTAATCGTTTCTGTGGTCCGGCGGCAGATGGGACAGCGAGCGTCATGGCTGTGGTGATTGCCGAACTGCCTCGTATCGCATCACTGGTGGAGCGGCGATTGGGAGCAGGTCATTTCGAAATCTTTGTCGGCGTTCGGACTGCTTAATTGGCGCCTTTGCTCTGCTTCGCGCCTGGCAACTCAACGAATGTGAACGCGACCCGCTGATCTGCCCCGAGCACGGCTGTTCCGGTTCCACTCGTTCCCGTTGAAGAGAAATCGAAGGGTCCGCTACGACCGTCCGTGCAAGTGAATGTCCCGCTCCCCTTACGTGGCGTCTGATAGACGAGATTCCCCGCACACTTCGCGCCCTCGCTGGAAACGAGAGTTAGAGTGGCCGCCCCGTCCGTCATCGTCCCCGTGAAAGTCTCATCTCTATCCTGGACAAAACTCGGTAACGGGACCGCAATTGAGCAGCCGCAAAGAAAACAGACCCCGAGGACCATCAGCAATATGCGACAATTCATCGAATGCACCCGCGCCAGCCCCCAGATCAGAGAGCATATCCATCATGCTGCGGCATCTTCAAGGCCGCTGTATCTGGGGAGTAAATGCGATCATCGCTCCCTGCCGCCAATGCGCACCACCGACCCTGATGCAAGCCTAGAGACCTCTCATATAAGAGGCTATACGCGCCTGCCGCCGCGAAATCTCTCCACATCGATTCTGACGAATGTTGCGTATACAGGCGGCCTCCCCAATTCGATCACGGACGCGACGGCAAGTTCGAGAATTCCGTCCACCGAGTTTTTGCATCGAAGTCGGGAGACTTAGAGACGCCAGAAAACCCTTTGAGGCACGCGCGAGAGCGGGACTGCCCCCCGGGTTTGCTAATCGTGCCAAATCGTGCATGACTTACTCTTACTATGGTTGATCGTGTAATCAACAATTTCGGCTTTCCAATTTCGGTACTGCTTACTAGGCTAGCTATATATGACCCCTTTCGGATAACGCCGATGGCAGACTTCTACCCTATTCTTGCAAAAGCAGTTTCGGACGAACCGAATGCGGCGTTGGATGCCCGCCGAAAAATCTACGAGCGTGTACGTGGAGCACTGTTCGTGATCCTATGCAAAAGCGGCTCGCCCATTCCGGACGCTAATATCGAAAGCTTAGAGCGCGATCTCGATACTGCGATCGTGCGGTTAGAGAACGAATTGGATTTCCAGCGATTCGAACCGCCGAACGGGCAAGCGGACCTTCTACGACAGGAGGAGGAACAATCGTTTGCTGTCAGCGAGCCGAACCACGAACCTGCTCCTTCGACAAAACAACGAAAGCGACCTGATCTTTGGAAGAGGGTGCGTACTTGGAGATCGCGATCTCATAGTTGCAAGCGCGCGCCCACGTAAGATACTCGATAAATTCCGATTAATTGAAACCAATCCTCTCGTCCGCCGATCGACGGTGCCGCCAATACCAAACGTATTTTCTCCGTCCTGACGCAATTGATCGCGCTTAATACATCGTCCACCGATCTGACGGTGACACCGACGGTTCAGGTCCTCCAGTAGCGCTCGGCAGCGGCGAAAGCGTTCGGCATTGGCCGCTGCGACAAATCTGGAATATAAATGTCGCGCGTCCGCAGCGGCAATTCGCGCAGGTCGGTGGCGGAGCCTCCGTGGGGACCTGATCGTCACGTCCGTTCGGAATCTGGAGCACCGCGTGGCGACTACCAACGCCGGCTAGTTCGGCCAACCAATCGGTGATGTGTCGCCGGCGGTCGGGCTATACCAAGCGATTTGAGAAGAGCCGTCCACGGACGAGGTTATCCCGATTGGTCGCGATTTAGCCGAGTCGTCATTTCAACTGCACGGCGTCTATGATGCCGTTGCTGTGGTGATCGAAAACTTCATGTTCAAAGTGCTGATACGATGCGCACTATTCCGAACTAGAACCGTCATACGATCGTCGGTCTCCTTCAAGCGCTGGCAAGCTGCGCCGCGAATATGGAGCCAAGCGCTATTTTATCGTCGTGATGCCAGCATAATCGGCAGCGCGTTCGATCAACCATTGCGGGGTCGAATAGACATCGGCGATAAGTCGCTCCATGTCCTGGCCTGCGATCGGACCGATTTCGAGAAGCCCGTTCGCAGCTTCCGCGCGAAGGTCTGGATCGAGAAGAGCGTTATCGAAGGCGCGTCGCATCGCGAGCACCATTTCCTTGGGAGTGCCGGGCGGCATCAGATAGGGTACACCAACCTTCTGCGGGAAGGTCAAGACGTTCACTACCTTTTTGTCGTTGGCGTCGGCAACGAGGCCGAGCAGCAACGGCACATTGGGCATATCGGGCTGCGTTTTCTCACCCGTCTGCACCAATATGTTGACGCGATTATTCTGGATCCATTCTGGACTCGTACCCTTCAGATTCGACCAGGAAAGCCCGCAGATCCCTTCCACCTCGCCGCGTTCGACTGCAAGACGAGCTGCTGTCGTTTCATAGCCCGTCACGACCTTGAATTTGGTGCCGACCAGGGCGTTCAAAATCTTTGGCATGGTCGTCGAGTCGCCAGTGACGCCCGTCGACGAGACCAGGACCTCGCGCGCCTTGGCAGCTTCGATCGTCTTGATGGGGCTCGTGTACCATGTCGCGCAGACAAGCTCCGACTGGGAGAAGCTGCCAATCATTTCGAACTTCAGAGTGTCGTAATGCACCGCCGGATTGTCGTAGAGCGGCTCGGCGAGTAGATTGTTATAGGTTGCGAGAATGACGGTGCCGTCTTTCGGTGCAGAATTATAGGCCCAGTTCGTCGCCACCATGCCGGATGCCCCCGGCATGTTCTGAATAATCATCGACGGATTGCCTGGAAGGTATTTCGGGAGATACCGCGCGAGAATGCGCGCATAGGCGTCGTAGCCGCCGCCCGCGCCGCTTGCGATCACCATTCGGATCTGCTTGCCCCTGTAGAGCGCATCGGGCGTCTGAGCTTTTGACAGGCCCGAGGCTAACAGGATTGCGCAAAGCGCGACAAAGATCGTAGATTTTCCTGGCAGGGCCGCCAAAACCTTCATCTCGAATTTCTCCACGTCCGCGTCGTCAGGAGAATGTGCGATGCAGCATCGTGACATCGGAGATCCGAGAAAGTCAACGCGAACGTCTTATGCGTGTCGCGTCCCCGAGGCGTCACGCGCATGCACCGGTTGTCCAGGAAAAAAGCGCGTGCCTATATTTTGGCGTAAGGTAGAGGTCTGGCGGCCGCTTTCCCGAAGGTATACCGGGCCTCGGCCGCCTTTTTTTAACGTCATAGAGTTTCGGTGCCGCGTGGCGCTCTGTAGCGGCCGAATTGATAGAAATTCAACGCCTCGTACGACCAGGCGAGATCAAAAGTCTGATTGAAGCGATCGGCGACGAATTTGTTGAAAGCGCGCTTCGACAGTGCCAGTGCATAGGGAGGGCGGCGCATCAGGGCCTGGGCCATGCGATCGACGGCTGCATCCAGCTCGGCTCTTGGCACGGCCGCGTTGATGATGCCCATACGGGCGAGGTCGGCGCCGGTGAATTGCCGCGCGAGCCACAAATATTCGCGCGCCAGCGCCGGACTCAGATAGAGAGGAACGAAGGCGTTGGAGCCGTCGCCTGGTACCGTCCCATTGTCTGCCCGGCCCATCGGAAAAAGATCGCCGTCGCCCATACCGATGTGCGAGTCGCCAAATGGCGCATCCTCGGCTGCGACAATGAAGTCGCAGGCGAAGATCATGCTGGCGCCGAAGCTCGACGCGCGTCCATTCACCTTGGCTATCACCGGTTTTTCCATTTCGATGATCGTCTGGAAGGTGAACTGCGTCCCCTGGGTCAGATCCCAATCTTCCGCCGGATCACGGTTTTCCATCCGCGGCCGACCGGGTGGGGAAGCGTAGAACACGTCGCCCTCGCCCGTTACCACGACGACGCGGATGGAATTGTCGAAACGCAGATCGTTCAAAGCCCGCCCGACAACCGAACGATGGCTCTGCGTGCCGTCTCCAGCGCCTTCCTTTCGCTCCATAGACATCTGGATAGTTGCGACACCATCCATGCGTGTCACTGTCAAACCTGTGTACTCCGTCATCAATCGCTCCCTTAAAGCGCTTGCGCAAGATCTCGATGGGCCGTGAAAGGCGGCATGCGAGACTAACACAACCGCTTGCCACGCAACACGGTATCGATTGGTTTCCTGACGACTGCGTGCTCCAGACTCGAGCGGCCAGTCGCCGCTTTTCCGATGAAATGCCTGCGCCAGTCCAGTCGTGTAGGCGAAGTTTCAGATTGAGGATCTGACGGGATCTGCGGAGGTTTGGGGGCGGGGGCTGTGTGCAAGGAGCGATGTGCAAACAGAGCAAGGCGACGCGTGCACAGCCATGAACCATCAGTTCACCACCATAAGTTCCCGGTCGTCATTTTCATTGTCTTCAACGACTTATTGCCGCAGAAAGCATTGCAGGAGCCGTAACCCACGGCCGAACTCGGTACGGACCATCATCCTTGCCGTTGATGAGTAAATTTAGGAGCTTATTCAGTGGCCCGCGTTTTCAGACTGTCAGACGGATGACATTCGTCGATTATGTGCGCTCTTTTGCACCAGAGTGGTGGCGAATCACGCTACTCGGCGAGCCGACGATGCTCATTCCGGTCTCCGTCGTCGTCGTCATTTGGCTGTGGTTTTCTTGCACGTCGCGCATCACGCTCATGTGGGGTGGACTTCTGATACTCGGCGGCGTGCTGCTAATCACCCAGAAACTGCTCTACTATGTCGGCGGGCTCTCGTTGACAAGCATACAGCTCTATACGGTGAGCGGCCATTCAGTGGCCGCTTCCTACATCTACGGTTCCTTGATCGTCATGATTGCCCGGACCTGGCCTCGATCGCTTAAATATGGTGCTTGGGTGGCCGTAGGGGGTCTTGTTCTAGCGATCGGCGTCTCGCGCGTCGTCGTCGCAGGTCATCGGGTGAGCGAGGCGGCAACTGGGCTCGCACTTGGTCTAATCCTTCTCTCCTGTTTCCTTTGGTTTTCCTGGCGTACCGCACATCCACGCATTGCGGCCTGGACACTCGCGTTGCCCTGTTTAGTCACAATGGCCTTGACTTATGGTCACGTTTTTGAATTCGAGACGATCTTTCGGCAGCTCGGCCGATGGGCGCGGCCCGGTGCGGCCTTCTATCGCTGATGCTGGGACGGCAGGCGTGCCTAGTGGGGCAGAGAGGCTGTCTATTCGTCCAGCCGGCGCTGAGAGGCGGCACTGGCGCATCGGCGAGGAGGCCGGCATCATTTTCCGCTCCTATTTGGAAAGCACGACATGGGTCGCGTTTTGCGAGGGGAACATGCTCAGTGCACCGATAACCAAGGTTGACTCTGCCAATATCGGCGAAGAGGTGCTCGTCAGAGCCTAGCAGCACTCGGGAGTTCGCAAGGTGCAACTCGTCGATAAGCCCAGCGCTTAGATATTGCCGAACGGTCGTCGCCCTCCGCCAATGACCACGTCCTTGCCTTTGTGGCGACGCGATATGAGTACTTTCCGAGTCTGCGCTTGTGGACCCACTACCGTCTATGGTCCGCATAATCGCATACCCTGACGGCGGTAAGCCAATGGCTGACCCTACAAGGAATAGCCGGCTCGTAGGCACATGACATTTCTGTCGCTGCAACTCCGCCTAAGCAGAGGCTGTCTCTGTCCATTGTGGTGAGAGTTGACCTTTTCAACCCGCGCGCCACCTCTTGTTGGCTTCACACATTGCTCGCGCCACGGAGAAACCAGATGGCTCGAACTCGCGCCGAAGAGATCGTCTCTCTCGACCGCCGCGAAAAGTCAGGTACCGGCCCGACGAGGGCTAAGCCCCGGCGTTGCCAAGTCGCGAATTCCACCCATGAACATTGACGCGAATGAGGAAGTGGGGCTTCGCAGGCGGAAAAGCTGCTTTACGGGAAAGAGAGGGGCCGAGTGCGTTTTTTTGGCGAGAGAGGGCAAAAACCCCATCCAAACTACAGCTCCGACGAGAGCCGTCGGTCCAACATCGTGTTTTCACACGGTCTGCTTGAGTTTTGATCGTTTCGACAGCCCGGTTAGCGACGGGCGACTTACCATAGGTAGTTTCCGAGCCTGGCAAGGCAATTCCTCTCCTTTATATGTCTCTATTCTCGGCACGCCGCTGAACATCGGGAATTGGCGCGCAATAAACTTCACCTGGAAGGAAAACACTATGAAAACTCTTGCCTATACCGTACTGGTGCTCGGTCTTGTTCTGACTTCAAATTCTTTTGTAATGGCAAAACAGAGCGACACCAATCAGGTCCCGGCTACCGTTCACGGTATGCGGCGTGACCATATCTCTTCTTGCAAAAGGATGAACCTCCCTGGCCGTCCCAAGTGTAGAGACGCCCGAAGCCATCGCTAACGTCGCTTTCAGTCTTCCCTGATTTCCCGCCGGCGCTCGCTCGACCCATTGAGCGCGTGCTGGTATGGTTTGCCGTCCGCGTGGGCTTTTCGAGCGCGCCGCCATTTTTAGATACGCGGTGACGCCATGGCGCGAAATGTGTGATTGACGATCATCGTTTCAAAAATCGAGAGTCTTCATTCGCCGCGGAAGACCGCCTCGATGTTGTTGCCATCCGGATCGAGCACGAACGCGGCGTAATAGTTCGGCCTACGCAGACCGGGCGCTCCGTTTTCGGTCCCACCCGCCTTGAGGGCCGCCGCATGAAATCCATCGACCTCATCCCTGCTTTTGGCCGCGAAGGCGATATGTTGCTTTACGGAGTGCGGGTGGAATCGATCGATCCAGAAGACAAGAAACTCCAAACCGTAGCCAATGCCGTCGGTCCCAACGTTATCGGGCATCTGCATCACTCGGCGCATTCCAAGCGCTTTCAAAGCCGCGTCGTAGAAGGTGTCGGAACGGGCTACATCCGCGACCCCGATGCCGGTATGGTCAATCATCATCGTGTCCCCTCCTCGGCCCACCAACGTTCGGCTTACGACGCTTGTTCCAGTGGCCGCACCTCGACGATGCCCTGCGCAACAGCGCATGGAGTTAGTGACACCCTGTCTATGGCCTCAGCCAAATTGGCGGCTTCAATTACAGCAAAGCCAGCTAGCGGCAACGATGATGTCATGAACGAACCATTGGTCGTCTCAACCTGAGCGGCGTCTCGCGCCTCGAAAACGAGAATGCGCTCGATCGCATGCAGGAGCGCTTGAACGCGCCGCCGGAAATTCTCAATCAGCGTCGCGAGATCGTCGAACATCCTTTCGGCTCGATCACGCAATGGATGAACCAGGGTGCCTTCCTGATGAAAGGGCTCGACAGGGTCAGGGCCGAGTTCAGCCTTACCGCGCTCGGCTATAATCTTCGCCGGGCGCTCAACATCGTAGGCGTCGAAGAGCTGATGGCGGCCGTGACCGCGTAAAACGAGTCTCAAATCGCACCAGGTCGAGCGGTAAAAGCTGCCGCATGGGAAAGAGAGGGGCAGAGGGCGTTTTTTGGCGAGAGAGAGGACAAAAATCCTATCCAAGCTACCGCTCCGACGAGAGCGGTCGGTCCCAAGTCGTGTTTTCACACGCTCCGCTTAAAATGGACACTGCTCCGACATGCCCGACCAGTTTGCTTAGCTTACGACACGACAAATGCCGGGGCGCCCCTCCTCGCATTCCAGCGCTGAACGATCCCAGCCACCGAGGTCGGCTGCGGCGGCATAAGTGGTCTCAAGAAAACTCATCAGCGCGGCCTCGGGGTCTTCCGCGGATCGGACCGCCGCATAAGGGAGCAGGAATTCACCGAGCTTCTTTGAAAAACGCGCCTGCGGTGGGGATATCTCCGCGTCAGCGAACCCGGCAGGAGTCGGATAGGCATAAGCGTAAAAGCTTGGCCCCTCGACACCGGTGCCACCGGGCCAAAAGCCCGCGCTTGAAACTTCATGTGAGTATGCCTCCCGCGTGACCGCATCGGAAAGGTGAGGAATCCCACCAGGATGAAGCGGAGCGCGTCGACCGGAAAACCGCGTCACGGCGAGATCAAAACCACCCCAGAAAAGGTGAATCGGGCTGCACTTACCGATAAAGCCCGTGCGAAATCGTTGCAGTACAGCCTCGATCCGCACCATCGCGCGCCACAAGGCAAGAGCCGCTTCGAGATCATAGAGCCGGGGAGCATCGTCCTGGGGGAAGGGCTCCGCCGTAGCCGTCTCGTTCGGCGTCGTGTCGATGGTGATCGGCCGCTTCAGTTCACCTAGCGCTGTCATTACCTTACCGTAGAACGACGCCGTACTCATGGGCGCGAGAGCAATGGTTCGCGTTTCTCCTTCGACGACCCGGATTACCATCACCTGGGCCAGAAAATCGAACTCGAAGTCAAGGCTACCCATTGAGTGTGGAAGCAACGGGGTTGCGAAGCCGCGCGCTGAGACCTGAAACACAACGTGCCAGGAATGGTTGACCCAGGGCGTTGTGGTGACGCGGAGCTTGCCGACAATCTGCAGCCAAAGCTGAAGCGTCTCGCAGGTGGGCCGCAGCGTCGGAGCGGATAGATCAGGCCAGCCTTGTTCAATGTCGCAACTCATGGCGCTATCCTCAGCGTTACCCTTGCGATGGGACTAATGAATCTCCACAACCGAATGGCTATCAGCTTTCGGCGCCCGCCTGCCTCACTGATCACTTTAGAGGCTACAGCATGATAGTTGTATCCGACCAAGGCCTTACCCCGCAATGTGCGCGCGATGAGGCGGAAGCATCTTTCGGTAAGGCGGCTGGGCTGCCAGTGGTTATGAGCAGATTAACTAATCAGTGAAAAGCGAGGTCGTCGAAATGCCAGACAGTACGACGCGCTGGTCGTTGCCAACGAAATTGGCGGCCAGCTAAAGGCTAAGAGAATCATATCGCCAATAAGCGTGAAGCGACCCCACCAAATCAAGCATCCGAGGAGAGCGCTTATGAACACCACAGCTTTATCTATCGCCGATTATGAATTGACTGAGGTTGAACGGGCTAATGCCACTGCTCGCCCGCCAGTCATCTTCATTCACGGCCTTTGGCTCTCGCCGAGCAGTTGGAGCCGTTGGGTAGAGGTCTTCGAAACGTCCTAACGTCCATCGACGAGCACAGCGGCCGGATGGTTATCATTCGCAACTGGTTTCAAACCGATGGCCTGATGGCCCGGCCGAAGGATACGGGCATTTTCGAGGTGTTGGAGTTCCCGTTGTTGCGGAAGGGTGACGGCACAGAAATCGAGCGGTGCCCTTGGAGGGCCAAGTACTCGACTCAGGCCACCGTTGACTGGAAGCGGGAGGGGCTGGGGGACATCGGCTTTCGCCGAGAGATGCTGCTTCAGGTTGTGCCTGAGGAGGGCCAGGATGTATTTCCTGAGGACATCCACTATTACGACGAGCCACCCTTTGACGACGGTAATCAGTTGGCCCATGGGGTGGACCTCACTTTCACGACTAAAGAGAGCGCAGATTACACCGCCATGGTCTCAGCGGAAGTAACATGGCCGGGAGGTAGCATCTAAATCTATATCAAACTGCACCCGGCCATACGGCGGACGACCTTCAGCGAGACTATGGAGACGTTGGACGATGTTTGGAAGTCCAGCATCATGAGCAGCGAGTTTTTCGTTGAGGCGGTAGCTTATCAACAGGCTGCCATCGAGGAGACGGAGCGACGGGCGTTCAGCATCCAGGTAATGCACCCGATGAAGGGCAAGCGGGCTCGTTGGGGAAGCAGAAGCCATCTCCTGGGTTGTCCGTGTTTCGAATGACAATTTCCGCTGTGACGACTTTTAGATGTCTCCGTCCGCAATTCCCAGAATGTCTTTGGCAATATCTTCAGGGGTAAGAACAAAATCGATACACCCGCTCGATATTGCACTCTGAGGCATATCGGGCTGTCCAGCACTGTCGAGTTTCTGCGAAATGTTAATTCCTCCCCCCTCCTTTATACCGCACAGCGCAGTCGCTCCGTCGCTATCAAAGCCAGAGACTATTACGGCGATAAGTTTGAGGCGCGAGTCTTAGGGCGTCCAAAAAGACGCCCGTCGCAAGCAACGGGCTATGGTGAGCGTCTCGAATGACGCACCGATTTGATCCAAGTGCAAAATGCTCAACCGCGCACAACCGTAACCCGTAGGAACGTCGCTGGAATGGAGGTTGCATTATTGTCCGTGCTTTTGTTCTGGCTGTTGAACAAACCCTCCAACTCCGTCTGCAAATTACCGGCCCGATCGCTCTTTTCCGCAGCTTCGAACGCATTCATGGTTGGCCCATAATATTTTCTGAATGCATCGACGAGCTCTGATGGCTTGCTCGAAAAATTGAAAGTATACGTGTCTCTCACGAATGAGATGTTCTCCTTGGGAACTCCAGCGCCTGCAAATCGTTCGAGCACGTCTTTCTCGATTCCCCACGTCATTGGGCTGACAAACCCTTCTGGGGGTGGTGGAGAATAGGCTGCGCTGATCTTCAGAATCTGAGCGACCAACGTCGGATCATTGGGAATCCAGTTTCCCATCACGATCCGCCCGCCGGTTCGGGTTAAGCGTACCATCTCCTTGGCGACATCAAATGGCTTTGGCGCGAACATCGCTCCAAAGATACTCACGACGAGATCAAACGCCTGATCTTTCAGGCCCTCCAGATTGGAGGCATCGCCTTCCTGAAACCTGCAATTCGTGAGACCAAGCTGCTTGGCACGCTTGTTACCGGCCTCGACGAGATTCTTAGCGATATCGACGCCCAACACGTCCGCTCCGGCTCGTGCCGCGGGTATTGCCGTCGTTCCATCGCCGCAACCAAGATCCAAGACCTTGAGTCCTTTGGTGATCCCGAGGCCCGTGACGAGTGCCTCTCCGCTCTCCCTCATGCTTTCCGCAATGCGCGTAAAGTCGCCTTTCTCCCAAAGTGCTTTGTTTGGATTCATTAGAGTAACTCCTTTTCCACGCCGAAAAGAGCGATCTGTAATTATCTGCGGACGATACGATACCCGCTAGCACCGTCGGGCGCTAATTTCAAAATCTCGATAGATTCATGTCCGATGGGGGTCAAAAGGCGATAAGAATTTCAGCCGCTCGCCTCGACCGCGCTCCCCCGGACAGCCCACATTAAGCGTCCTCTGCTGCTGGGACGAAACAATCACGGCGCCAAGGGTATCTGGCTCACGTCTGCGCAGCGGATCCCGGCTGATCGGCGCGCTGTTCGGCAGGCTTGTCCGGATGAGCCAGATTATGACAGGAATTGACGAAGGCGATATGCGAAAAGGCTTGCGGTGTATTGCCGGCTTGGCATTGCCGCCGGACGTCATATTGTTCC
>Ga0206858_1192_pt1 | contig 13876 bp, 12 predicted proteins | sample Alteio_BWOrgCont_46_FD_152622 | JGI IMG/M metagenome (GOLD analysis project Ga0206858, IMG submission 152622) | Enriched cells from forest soil in Barre Woods Harvard Forest LTER site, Petersham, Massachusetts, United States -... | ecosystem: Environmental > Terrestrial > Soil > Temperate forest >... | reverse complement strand
AAGCACAAGCGTATATGGCGCCCAGCCAAATAACAGCAACCCATCAAATCAAGCTGATGAGGATAGTGACTATGATTTTATAACAATACGCGACTTAGAGGCGTATGATACTTATGATTCAGCACTTCGTTCAGTCGTAGAAAGAATGGGGCATACATCCAACCAAGCTACTCCAGCGTCTCTTATTACTGAAAATGGTGAAATCCTAGGACAACCATATGTTGTTGCCCCACCGCTCCTCTGGGAAACAATTAACGAGCCTGGCATTGCAACGTTCTCGGAAGTCCCTCTGCTGGGAAACGGTAATGTAGGAACGGCTCAAGATCGCTTAATACACGAGCAACCTCTGGTTATTGGAGGACCCAATAGAACCGGATACGGCCTTAGTCATCCGCCAGAAGCTTTTCTTAGTGCTCCAGGACAACAAGGTGGCCAAAGCGTTTTTCAACGCTGGGAAGAACACCGAAGAAGAATTGATAACGAATTTCCGCATGTGCTGTCTAGTCGCAGTTACTGTCCTGAAGACAGTCTATGCCAAGCCGTACAAGATGCAAATGAAGCATTAGTTGAGCAATGCTTACGAGAGCTTCTGGAATTGTTCGCTTGGGCTAATACGCCGGATCACGATAGGGCTAGATTTGATAGCTATGGCTATGGCCTAATGATTATTCATCCAGCCCATAGGCCACATACAGAAAACAATCTACTCGTACAACACAATGTCACCTGCGGCACCAATGGCGACACCATCCTACACATCGCTGTGCGCAATGGCTGGACAAATGTTGTCACACTCTTACTGGAAAATGGTGCTCACGTTGATACTCCTAATCGTGCGGGCAAAACGGCCCTTGGCTGCCTCTTAGTTTGTCTGCACCAACAATGGCCTGCAGAAAAAACGGCAAAGCTGATTACGATTGGCAGACAGCTGCTTGCGCACCGTGCCAGCACTGAGTCGGCATGTAAGAGCATTATTATTGGGGCACGGCTTGATGAATCACGACGCAATAATTTTATTAATAACCTGCACGCCGTAGGCTTAATGCAACCAGAAAAGCAGTTTACTAAACATTTTGTAAGTTTTTTAATAGCCAAGCGTAATCAGATACGTGATCAGTACAGAAGTAATGAGCTCACAGACGCTGAATTCGAACGTTATGATGCAGCTATTGATAGCCTGCAAAGATCCTTTCTCCACGCAGCATTAAACTCCAACGTGACGCCTATGCTACCAGTTGATAGACCTGCACACGTTCAGACAACTGTTTCCACTGGCCAAGAGGTAGCTCCACGTAACTTTGGTAGCACTGCTGATGACAATGATGACGATATCTACGGCTAATATATTTTTTTAACCCAATCCATTAATTGGAGGATTTATTATGAAGACAATGTTTTTATGCTTAGGCGTCAGTACACTATTGGCAGCAACAACTGCTAATGCGATGCACAACAATCCTGCCCTCAAAACTATGCTACGCCACCTTGATGAAGCCATGGATGAAGGCCAACGCGAAACCATTAACTTGTGGAAAACTAAAGGTATTGATGGTTTAGAAGGTCAATCTCCCGAAAGGCAAAGATTTCTAATAGCCCAAACGTTTGCTATGGATGCTCGCAATAAATTTAACGAATATTTTGCCGAAGAATCATCTGGTTATGCTAGCTTGTATCCAGCACTTCCGCCTATTAACCCTAATCCCAACAATGACCAAGGCCTTATAAATCTTATATTGCATAACATTAACAAGCAGCTTGATGCCCTTGATGCAGGCACAGAACTTCAAGAAGATTTGCCTGACGATCCTGAGCTTCTTGACGTAATGGTTAACTTAATATCAAAGACTCTATATAAGCCCCTAGGAGTAGCCAACACTAAAAAAAGACAAGCCTCCTGTTGTCAGAGATTCATAAGATGGTGTGTGGGATCTTGAATTGCACCCAGTAAAAAAATGTTTTTTAAAAAAACCATAGCCAGCCCTCTGTTGTTTGCTTGATATATTCTTCATTGCTCTTTATAGTAACCTACGAGTAATATAACGCAACAGTTAAGCAAACCAGAAAGATCCTATTATGAACGTAAAACAAAGCGCACTAGATGAAGATGGCAACCCAATTGAGTGGAGCAAGAAACAAGCTACAGTGGCCTGGGCTGCTGCAGAATGGAATTTTATTGCTCGTAGATTATTTGACCAAGCAAAAGCTGTTGCCGCAAAACTCAGTATTGATTTGTCACATTACGTAGCGTAAAAAATTATCGTGCGCGTTTATTACTCAGCCGCGCTAGGTGACTGTAAAAGTTGTCTAGTGCGGCATATTTTTTAATCAAATATTGAGGAGTTGTCATGCAAAAGCGAAAAAAAATCTTATTGATTGTGCCAATGTTAATCGGCTTTCTAGGTGCACTCCATGCGCTGAACGCGCATAGCTGTGTGTTATTACCAAAAGCAAAAAGTAATCAACCAACATCAGAGGCGATAACAAGGGGCACAACACAAAAGCGTGCAATTGTTATTGGGGCCTCTATTGGCATGGGGAGAGAGCTGTCAAAGCTACTTGCTGCTGATGGCTATATTGTTGGTATGGCTGCGCGCAGAATCTCTCTTTTAGAAAAAATCCAACAAGAGATCCCTACCCAAACGTACATAGCCCAGATGGATGCCTCAAAACCTGATGAAGCCATAGACAAGCTCAATACCATGATTAAAGACATGGGAGGCCTTGATCTCCTGGTCATTGCTACGACCGGTTTTTGGGACTGTGACTTTAGTGATAGTGACTGGAAGAAATCGCTGCCCGTGTTAACTGTTGATGTTGTAGGTTTTTTTGCATTAGCACGAACCGGTCTTAACTTTTTTGCAGACCAGGGATATGGCCATTTGGTTGGCTTTTCATCTATCGATGGGCTACATGGTGTTGCTTCTTGTCCAGCCTATTCGGCGTCTAAAGCATTTTGTTCACGTTATTTAGAAGCAGAACGAAACAATCTTATCCAAAAGAATATACCCATTTTTGTTACCGACATTTGTCCTGGATTTGTTAATAGCAGGGGCGATATTGATTATACCAAAGTGCCATTGGCCTATTGGGTTGAGCCTTTAGATAAAGCAACCAAAGAAATTTTTGAGGCCATAAAAAATAAAGAACACATAGCATATATCACCAAGCGTTGGCAAAAAGTGGCTGCGTTATTACCGCTGATACCTAATGATCTTTATAACGCATTAAGCGCACGTCCTGGTGGTGGTTTTTAATATGTTGCTCAAGCCATTCAAATGATCGGTTAATAATATCAGGTCGCTTGCTAATCCTATGCTCCATCCCTTCAATACGAAAATAGGTAACGGGCGCGCCGGCCGCCTGTGCCTTGCTAACAAAGTCGTCAGATGAACCAATGATACTATCGTTGGTACCAGTAACAACTAAAAAGGGTGCATGGATTTTTTTATAATCAATGGGTGGCTGTGCATAGGCATCTACATGGTACAAATAGGTCATGCCGCCAAGGCGTTTTGTAGCTGTTGGGTTCTTTTTAATGTGTTCAACAAGTGCATCATACTCATGCCGTGTTTGAGGGATATCATTTGAAAAGGGTAGCCATCGTGGTACCAAATCATACAACCACATCCACCATGAATTTCTTCTGTGGTGTTCAGTCCATTCCCAAAGTTCATCAGCCCACGGCCAATCGCCGGCACCGGACCAATTAATGGTAGCCAATGTACTTGGGCATAAGGTTGATAATTGTGTAACAAGCGGACCGCCTTCAGATGCACCTATAAAAATGAATTTCCCATTCCACAGAGCGGGGGGATTCTGCTCGAGATGCTTGATCACCTGCAGATGATCCTCCAATCGTTGAGAACGCGAATAGTTGGCCCAGAATTCATCTTCGTTAATGGTATCTCCATCAATGCCCCATTTCTCAACAGTGACCAAGCCAGCCTGTAGAGCATCTATGTGTGGCTGTAAATGTTTGTGCTGGTGAATGGTAAGGACGCTATGCAAATCGCCCTTGCTGGATGATCCATCACACATGATTACTATCGGATAGGGTTTTGTGGTCTTCAACGGTGTACTGACGTAATAGATGATGGGCGATGATGCTTTGTCAGTACGCTGAATTGTGTATCGCACAGGCGCTGAGATACTATGTGTGGCAGTAGCATCTTGTGCTGCACATAGTATCGTTGATATAAGAATGATGCAGTAAGATGCAGTACTTAATGCCTTGGTAGCCGACATGCGATTGCCCTTGTTGATGATCATTTAAAATAATTTCTGCAGGGAAAGCCGTTTTTGGTTAGCCGATGTTTACCCCCAACGTTGAATTTCAACTTCTGGGTACCGCGCCTGTTGTTCATCCAGCAATGCCGGTTGTTCATTCTTCAAATATTTATCAAAAAAGGCACACATTAAGAGCCTTAAAAAGAAGAAACCCGTGATGTCCTATATTGAAATTGGCGCTCCTGAAACAGGATTAACAGCTAAAAGCTTGTTCTGACGCCCTGGGACTATCGATTTCTTAACCCAGTACTTGAACTCAGGATCATCACGGATTAGTTCAAAATTTTACCATATTTTTTTATTGTTGCAAGAGGCGATCAGAAGAAAATGCCCGTGCAATCAATCAGCATTGAAGGACCACATAGCATATGGTATAATTGTCCTACGTTCATAGTTAAACTCATTACATTAATTCACATCTGAAAATAAAACCATGGAATACCCTAAAATTAATAGTATTTGGAAGCGCGATGAAGCAAATGCCCTCATCCCTGGCGATTATGCCCGGCCAGAATTTAGCGCATGTAAGCAATGGCGCGTTGAAGAAAAAATCGATGGCACCAATATACGCGTCTACATCCAAGATGGCGGCATAGAAATCAAAGGCCGTACCAATAAAGCAGAGATCCCCGCTCCGCTCTTAGCATTCTTTGCCCGCGATGAATTTATGAATAAGCTCCCGTATTTCGGCACCACGCCAGTTCAGCTTTTTGGCGAAGGATTTGGCGCAAGTATCCAGTCTGGTGGCATCTATCGACCTGATGTAGCCTTCATTCTCTTTGATGTGTACATGAGCAACCGATGGAGCACCCGGGAAGAGGTGCAAGAAACAGCGCTGGCCCTTGGGCTTGATTGTCCGGCTGACCTTGGCATAATGACCGAAGAAGAAATCATCGCCTTTGTTAAGTCTAAGCCGAAGGGACGCTACAACGATAAGGGCTATCCTATGGAGGGCGTCATGGTTAGATCTCAACCGCTCATGCGATTTAACACACAGGGGGCCGCTCCCGTTATGTGGAAATTAAAAGTTAAAGATTTCTATGGTAAAGAACCAAAGGCTGTATCACACCGAACGTAGTATCGACACAAGGAATGAGCAGCCGCTAAAATATTAACACCTTTTTGGAGCATTTCATGAAAACGCCCGCATTCCACATGGTCCCTACACAAGAAACAGAATCTCTACTAACACCAGCACAAAAAACATTCAATCGCTTAAGGGCGAAGATAAAGGCCTTGCAAGAGAAGTACAGAGCGGTGACACAAGAGCTTGATGCATCCTTGCAGTTTTATTATGCAAAAATCAGACCCGAGGAGGTTGCCTTCCAGGATGCTTTGCTGGAACGGATAAAAATTACGTACCAGTTTTACAAGAGCCAAAAATCTTTGTCCAAGGCTAACCTGAAGTCATTAAAGGCATCCATTAAAGAATATCGCGCAATGAATGATTTTAGAAGTGCGAGTTTCTAAGGTAAACATTTGATGCGCCAAAAATTATATTTCAAGGGTGTTTTTAACTAAAATTATTATGCTAACCTAGTTAGGTGGTAATGCATACCAAATAATTTAGTATAAGAGAAGAGGGGCGCTCGTTATGAATAACAAACCAAAACAATTAGGGCTCAACGTCAGTATTTTTGAAAATTTTATTAAAAATAATCGTGTCTATATCGATAAAACCAAGATTATATATGATCTCATTACAGCATTAGATAACGAGCACTTTTATTTTGTGTCACGCCCTCGTCGGTTTGGAAAATCACTTTTTATCTCAACGCTCAAAGAACTTTTTTCGGGTAGAAAAGAACTATTTGACGAGTACTGGATTGGCAAACATAGCAATTATGACTGGCCAAAACATCCTGTAATACACTTGGATTTTGGTGGCATTGCACATGCAAATGCACAAGAATTTAAAAAAGACCTCGGAAATGAACTGGATAGAATTGCTCGAATTTATGGAATATCTATTACACAAGAAGCGACTCCAGAAAGAAAATTAACTATCTTAGTAGAGGAATTGCGCCAACAAAACACGGTTGTCTTACTCATTGATGAATACGATAAACCACTTGTTGATCATATTGATAATCTCTCACTTGCCGAAGAAAATAGAAAAATACTCAGTAGCTTCTATACCACGGTAAAATCATTAGAAGCAAACTGGCGCGCTATTTTTATTACGGGCGTAAGCAAGTTCACAAGAACATCGCTATTTTCAGGCCTCAATAATCTTGAAGAGCTTTCTCTGGAGCCAATAGCGGCAGAGCTTTTTGGGTATACGCACGAAGAACTTATCACGTATCTTAGCCCACAGATAGAAAGATTTGCTGAGCACTTAGGAAAAACAAAGCAAGAAACGCTGGCTGATATGAAAACATGGTATGATGGCTATCGGTTTTGTAAGGACATGAAAAAGCCACAAATGTACAATCCTCTTTCAGTTACCAAATGCTTAAAAAGTAAAGAATTCTCTAACGTATGGTTTAATACGGGATCCCCGAGCTTCTTGATTCCGCTTTTACGACTTAAAGGCACCAGCCTTGAAATTCCTGACGTTATTAAAGCTACCGCTGGAAGTTTTGATGCTTTTGATATAAAAAACATTCCGGTTGTTACCCTTCTCTTGCAAACCGGTTATCTTACCATTGTTGATTATGATGCCCAAACCGAGATTTTTACCTTAGATTATCCAAACCGAGAGGTACGAGAATCTTTTAAAAAGTATCTTATGCTGGCTTTTGCCTATGCTACCCCTGAGACACTTGATATGGCTCTTATTCGAATGAGAAGAGCGCTTGCACGCAAAGATTTTGAAGAATTTTGCAGAGCAATAAAAGGTCTATTTGCATGTATTCCACACAATTTGCATATTGCCGTAGAAGCCTATTACCATTCACTTTTTCACCTTATGTTTGATATGCTTGGTATGAGGCCGCGATCAGAAGAAGCATCAAGTCGTGGCAGATCTGACCTTGTTCTTGAAACGGCAGATGGCATATTCGTGTTCGAGTTTAAGTATGATGAGTCTGCACAAGAAGCATTTGATCAGATCATTCGAAAGAAATATCATGAGAAATATATGTACATGAACAAGCCTGTGACGTTGGTTGGTATTGATATGAACTTTAAGGACAAAGAGCTAGCGCTTGAATGGGTGCAGCAAACCTTATAATTTCATGAGCTGGATATTGACTTGAGTGAAGCATGGAATGGTATGCTTGCGTCAGATGCGTATAAAATTAAAAAACGATAAAATTGGATTTTTTCGTTTTTCAGAAAGCCATTGAGCTTTTGGCGAGCTCATGCATACGCCGTATCCATTGATAAAAAAAATAAAGAACACATAGCCTATATCACCAAGCGTTGGCAAAAGGTGGCTGCGTTATTACCGCTGATCCCTAATGATCTTTATAATGCGTTGAGTGCACGTCCTGGCGGGGGGGTTTAATATGTTGCTTAAGCCATTCGCATAGGATGGTTATCGGATAAGGACTTTGTGGCTTTAATGGTGTACTGAGGTAATAGATGATGGGCGATGATGTATTGTCATCACGTTGAATTGTGCACCGCGTTGGATCAGAAATATTATGTGCGATAATAGTGCCTTGTGCTGTACAAAAAATCGTTGACATAAGAATGATGCAATAAGATGCGGTGCTTACTATTTTAGTAGCTAACATCAATTGATTATCCTTGAGCACTGACATAAAAGCTCCTTACATGCTGGCTTCAACGATCGATTCTTTGTTGAGCCTTCGAATTAATAATCTCTTGTTTTATAACCTCTTTTCGAAGCCAAAGTCGATCAGCAACAGAACAACCATCATTCATCGCAATAACGTAATCACGTTAGGATCGTCTGACGGCTCACACGGTTGGCCGGTAAGCCAGTTGATTGTAACTTCACGCAAAGCCGGATCAGTATAAAAATGCTTCTTAGCACTCTTAAGCGACTGATACAACGAAACCCACAATGGAAAGGTGGTACGCCCAGCCAGCAGATGAACCGGCTTGTTGTCATCACGCCCGGTGTACACTGCCGTGGTTAATGATGGGGTGGCACCAACAAACCAGGTTGTTGCAGCGCCATTGGTTGAACCGGTTTTGCCAATTGCATCAGCATCAATCCACTTCTGTTGGTACTGCCGCTTGCCCAAAAGCATACGCTGTGAAAGGATGTTAACCATTTTTGTATTCAGGCGACTATCCCAAATACGGTATTGGCACGGCTCAACTTCCCAAATCTTATCGCCACTGGCACCCTTAACCCACTCAATCAGATACGGTTTAACATAGACCCCGTTGTTGGCAAACACATTAAAGGCGGCAACATTTTCTATCACCGATGCTTCAGCCGTTCCTAAGGCCATAGATGGATAGTTTGTTAAGCCACGCGTTATACCAAAAAGCTTGGTCCATGGGATGATATACGAAGACCCAAGCGCCAAAAATAATTTAATCGCGATAATATTATTAGAATACGTCAAAGCTCGCACCAACGTCATAGCACCTTCTGGCTTTTTGTGCCAGTTTTTTGGTTGCCAGAGCGTGCCATTAGGCATGGTTAACTCAAATGGCGTGTCCGGGTCATCAACCATCACGGTATCCATCTCGATACCGGCACGCAGTGCAAGTGCATACAGAATTGGTTTGTATGATGAGCCGATCTGCCGGTATGCCTGCGTAGCACGATTAAATTGCGACTGTTTAAAATCATAGCCACCAATCATAGCCTTGATACGCCCGGTAGGTGGATCAATAGACACAAGGCCGCCATTAAGCGCCGGCCCTTGATGTTGGCGCAATGCATGAATCGTCTTACTAAAGGCAATCTCGGCTTTTTCCTGCACGTCGGTATTAATCGTTGTCTTAATCTTTAGGCCTTTTCTATACAAGGCATCTTTGCCCCACTTGCCTTCAGCCCAGGTACGAATCCATTCTTGCACATACAGACGAATCGGGTTGCCCGGCGCATAATCCTGGATGTGTACATCTACTTTTAATGCCTGCTGAACCTCAGCCTGGCAGGCCAATCCCATGCGGGCCATGACCTTGAGAATGATATTGCGTCGTTGCTGAGCGTTGGCGGGTGCATTGAGTGGTGAATAGAGCCGCGCCGATTTGGCAACAGCAGCCAGTGTAGCCGCTTGATCGAGCGAAATATCTTCTACCGATTTATTCCAAAAACGCTTGCACGCAGCCTGAACGCCATAGATACCACGACCAAAGTAGACGTTGTTAATGTACAGCTCAAAAATCTGTTCCTTTGAAAGTTGCCGCTCAAGCTGGAAGGCTATAAATACCTCCTGGAATTTGCGATAGAATGTCCTGTCGTGATACAAAAACATCAGCCGTGCAAGCTGCTGAGTAATCGTGCTGGCTCCCTGCACTACTCGCCCACGATAGCAGTTTACTAACGTTGAACGAACAATGCCACGCAGCGAAATACCGTTGTGCTGAAAGAAGCCGTGGTCCTCAGCGGCCACAAAGGCATTAACTAGGATTTTTGGCAGTTTTTTATAAGAGACCGGTGTACGCTTATCAAGTTCAAAACGCGCAAGCACCTGTCCTTCGTCGTCAAAGACAACTGACGGAAGAGCTGTTTTGTACATGTCTAGCGAGGAGAAGTCGACCCAATCTTTTTCCAACAGTACCGCTATCCCGCCCAGGGAGATGCTAAGTAACATTATGATGATCATGAAGAACGAACGAAGCCAGTTCAATGCTTAAAGCCCTTTTTTAATTATATTTGTAATTTTGTGCCATCGTGTGGTACACTGAAAACAGCTAGGAAATAATACCATAAAAAAGGGGTTTTTTATGAATAGATTATATACAATACTTTTTACCATGCTTTTGATAGGCACCGTGCAGGTAAACGCCTTTCAGCCTCTGCCTAGTGTGCAAGAAGAAAAGAGCCCAAGTGTAGTTAATTTTCACGCCAACGAGGCACCAGAGGATGAAGAAGTGCTAGAGATTGATGCACTAAACCTCGGACCCCAGAATCATGAGAACAACGATGATGGTGATGACGAGGTAGGCGCCATATTTCATAATCTCCCTAGCCCGGCTACACAAGCCAACCTCATATCCGACATTATACCGCCACTGCTCTCATTGCCACCAATTCAAGAAGAAATAACACCAAGTCCGCCATCCGTTGCTGGACAACATAGTCGTAGCCGATCGCTATACAGCCCTAGCTTTAGAGCATCAACGCCAAGCGCGGGTAGCATTGCTAACAGAGAAGACTCTTCTCCCAGACCAGCAACGCCAACAACCCTTGGCGTATTAAGAGAGCTCAGCCCGCTATCATCAACGCCGGTTATGCAAAGCATCAATAGGCTTATTTGGCAGGCCATACAAACTAATACGCTGGATACTCCAGACGCACAAGGACGCACAAAATTGCACAGCGCCATAAGGGCCTACAACCTTTATGCGATAGATAAACTGCTTGAAGCCGGGGCTCGAACAGACATACCAGATAGTGACGGAAAAACTGCTTTGGATCTAGCTACAAGCGCAGAGGGAGATCAGATACTTGCCATATTTACGGCTCATAATCGAATAACGCCTCAACCGTCACCCTCGCCCTTACCACCCTTATCATTGTCATCGTCATCATCTTCTTCTTCAGCGCCAGATACCGGCGGCAAATAATAAACCGCTTAAAAATTGATCGCTACCTGTCCACCGATAGTTGGCATCATTAATGATCGACGGCCGCCAACAGGGAACTTGGCGTAAAAACTTACTTGTGGGCTTACTGGCCAGTGGTATTTTGGTGGACAATCATAATGAGCACTCACAATCAGATCATGCATACTCCATGCCCGTAACCAGGAGGCTGAATTAACGATACCAACATTAAAGTTATCAGATTTTGGTATCAGCGTATCGCCATCTTGCTTACAATATTCATAAGCCGTTCTGATGGAAAAGCCATCACCAAGATCATAGCCTTCGCCATACAGATAAAATTTCCATTCAACACCATGGCTCATGGTTGCCAATTCTTTATTAAGCAATAAAAATGCAGTCTGGTGCTCTGCCGTTTTCATACGGCGCTCTTTAGTCGAATCAAAGAGGAAGGTCACTTCAGCATCAATACCAACGCGTACATGCCCATAAAAGTCAAGCCGCATACCGAGTCCAAAGGGCAATGCCCACGCGCCATCGTTACCCAGTGCAAGGCTGAACGCTTTGTCCTCATCCTTCTTACGGCCACTCGGACACGACAGGCCTAGTTTTGCATTCAGCTCAACGCTTTTAAGATCCCGCTTATTTTGTTGCAAAAAATTATGGCTCCAATCAAGCATAATGACTACGTCACCAACGCCGGTGGCACACCACGCGTTTAAATCTAGGTTGCCAAGCTCCTTGACCTTTGATTTAAAGACTGCTTCATTGCCGGTCAAAGCTTTAATATCCAAATCTGCGGCATTACTGCTTTGTGTTAAATCATTAAAGCAGATCTCATGCACCCTTGCATGGCGCACCGGCACCATAATACTCAATCCGATATTACCAGGAAAGAGGTCGATGGAAAATCCACCCCGTGCCTGCAGCGTTACATCAGTCATCCGTGCCTTGCCACCCATAACAATATGCCCACGTACGCCGTTATCAAGAGCAGGTCCTGAATTGGCACTGGTGATAGCATTTAAAAACTCGACTGCTGCAGGGTTATTCACCGGCTGCATCAACATTGGGATCACCGCCTGATTTGGCTCATATATATGCAATATGTTTACCTTTTCGCCTGCCTTATTAAAGCCGTAGCTTCCATAAGCACATTCGACGTTGGTGCCAACCATACAATGCCCATAACGAGCATCATGCACAAGCCGCAAATGCGGATCGTAGGGTGGAAAAAAGTTAATTGGTGCAAAGGCCATAAGGCGACATTGCCCTAAGACCATGAGCAGCACTACTATTTTTATTGTTTTCACCTTCATAAACACAGTCCTTTCCTTCGCTCCCCTCCATTCGGTCCCTTCGCGATGCTTTGGGCTTGCGGCCTGCGGCACCTCCATCGGGGCGAACGGTTGTTGGGCACGCGCCATATAAAAAATTCTACTCGTTAACACGTACGCCCCAATCACCCGGAATAATAATAGCACCAGATGCACTGTCACGCACCGGAATGCCAACATTATAATTAGTTCCGGGGCCAACATCAAGCAAGCTGGTGATCTGCTGCGTTCCTGATTGCAGCGAGTTGAGATTTACAAAGGTTGGGTCCTGGAAAAGTTGTCCGCGCGCGTTGTATATAAATGCACCATCGGCAAACATGCTGCCACGAAAACGCCCAAAATCAAGTAAGGACTCAGCTGATGGCATGATAGGAACAGGTTGCAGTACACTTGCAAGTAATGTTTGATCTGCGTCGACCACAAAGCGTTTGGCAATGCCACGTGATGGATCATTTGACAGGCTTGCGCATAATGCATAGCAGTTACCATGAGTTGATAGTCTATCAAGCCTGCTTGATAGGTATTGTAACTGAATTACTGGCAACGTGTTATCAACGGCTACAAGAGCACCGGATGACACGTTCATAATGTACAGTCCAGTCGATGTGGCCAGAATCATGTACGATATGTTACTAGCAGCATTATCTACAATAATGCAATCGTTAAACGCCGTCGCTGGCAATTTTGTCCCAAGGTTTAGTGGCTGCGGATTAAAATTTTGACCAATCAATGGCATTGTATAAACATCATCACGCGTCAGGATATATAAAATGCCTCTATGCGCTACTAATTTACGAACATGATCAAAATTGGTGCCATCACTTTTGGTGACCGGCTGAGGTGCCCACCCGTTACCTGACAATGTGTCAAGTCCAAACGCAGCATTAAAGCCGGAGCCATTTGGCTTGGCAAAAAAAGCAACGCCACTATAGCCACCCACAAAGACCCAGCCATCAATGCTGCCATCATCAATGCCAACGCCCACCGCTGCAGTGCAGAGAGGACCAATGTTTTGCAGCACATCGTTATTATAGAAAAAGACCGTCTGTGGCGCCTGTGTGGTAAAGAGTTTTGTTGGTGTAAATTGGCCATTAACATCATCAGCTCCGGTCTGAATCAGCGCAACGCCCCCATTGCCCACTGCAGCCATCATAGAAAAATGGCCTTGATAAAATCCGGGAGTAAATTCATCAAAATTAACGACCTGTGCAACGCCACCCCGTTCCTGGGGAAATAACTCTGCAAGCACACTGCTTAGTTGCCTGCTATCCGCCGGCATATTAACCGTATCATTACTGATGCCCCATTGGCTGACACGCACTGTATTGCTGTTGATATAGAAATTATCACCATCATGTGCATCATTACTTTGTGTTGTCAGTGCATAGTAATTACCGGTCGTTGTTGCAAGGCCACCACCAAAGACACGTTGCACTGAACCAAAAACGCGTTGCAATGGCGTCCAAGCAAGGATGGCACCGTTACTATCAAAAAGTGCTGTGCTGTAAAAGATTCCGGCAGTTTGATTGGTAAGGCCGTTCATACAAACAAAGACCGAATCACCGGCAGTAAATATATTGGAAATATAGGCGCTATCAAGTGTTCCG
>Ga0206858_1191_pt1 | contig 13890 bp, 16 predicted proteins | sample Alteio_BWOrgCont_46_FD_152622 | JGI IMG/M metagenome (GOLD analysis project Ga0206858, IMG submission 152622) | Enriched cells from forest soil in Barre Woods Harvard Forest LTER site, Petersham, Massachusetts, United States -... | ecosystem: Environmental > Terrestrial > Soil > Temperate forest >... | reverse complement strand
ACTTTGGAATTCAACGATGTCCGTCCGTGCCTGCGCCGCCTGGAAATCACGCGGGCCGATGCTTTGCCAACGATATTTATTCTGGGCGATTCCACTGTATGCGATCAGCCGCGCGAGCCATGGAACAGTTGGGGCCAGATGCTGCCGCGCTTTTTCGGCCCCGGCGTGGCGGTGGCCAATCACGCCGAGTCAGGCGAATCGCTGCGCAGTTCAGTTTCGGCCCACCGCCTGGCGAAAGTCCTCAGCCTGATGAGGCCCGGCGATTGGCTTTTCATTCAGTATGGCCACAACGACATGAAGGAAAAGGGCGAAGGGGTGGGGGCGTTCACCACCTACAAGGCCAGCTTGAAGCAGTTCATCGCCGGCGCGCGCGACAAGGGCGGCCATGTGGTTTTGATCACGCCCATGCACCGCAAAAGCCTCGATGCCGCGGGCCGTGTCACCAACACACTGGGAGATTATCCCGAGGCGGTGCGTCAAACCGCGCGCGAAGAAAAGGTGCCATTGATAGACCTGAACGACATGAGCAAATCATACTACGAGGCGCTCGGCCCCGGAAAAATCGGTATAGCTTTCCAGGACGGCACTCATCACAACAATTATGGCAGCTACGAATTGGCCAAGTGCGTGGTGGAAGGCATTCGCGAGAATAAATTGGACCTCGTGCGCCATCTTCGCCCGGATGTTGGCCCGTTCAATCCGCATCATCCCGATTCGCCGGAAAACTTCCACATGCCCCCAAGTTTGAATTCCTCGGCGCAGAAGCCGGATGGGAATTGACTTACTTCGCGCCGCTATCTTCGACGCGGTAGAGGTCGGTGAGGCTGCGCAGGTAGAGCGCGCGGCCGGAGACGGCGGGCGAAGCCATGAAGCCGGTGCCAAGTTGGTTGGTGGCTAAAGACTCAAACGTGCGTCCCGCCTTCAACACGACGCTTCTACCTTCCTGGCTGAACGAATAAATCCGCCCGTCGCCGTAAATCACGGAGGCGGAGTATTCGCCGCCAATTCGCTCGCGCCAGACTTCGGCGCCATCGGCGGTTTGGAAACAGGAGGCGATGCCGCCTTCGTTGACCATGAAAAGCAGGCCGTTGTCAATAGTGCCGGAAGTCCGACTGGGCGAGGCGCGGGCGGCCCGCCACAACACCGCGCTGGGTGCAAGCTCGCCCCGGCCATCCGGACGGAGCGCGAACAACTCGGGCTTTCCGTTGCCGGTGGTTAGAATGGCCAGCCCGTTGTCGTAGAGCGGGCGGGAGGCCGGCGAATACCCGTTGTGCATAGCTTTCCACAACTCGCGCCCGGTGGCGGGGTCGTAACTGTAAGCGGCTTTGGAGGCGGTCGTGATGATTTGCTTCGCGCCGCCCACATCAATCACCAGGGGCGTGGAAAAGGCCTTGCGAAAATCGCCGCCGCCTTTGGGCCGGCCGTTGTTGTCCAAATCGTTATAATTGACCGTGCGGTCGGTTTTCCACAGCGTTTTGCCGGTGTTTTTGTCCAGCCCGGCCATATATTGCTGGTCTATGCCATCCAGGGTCAGCACCAGGAGATTGTCGCACAGGATGGGCGAGGAACCCGGGCCGCGAAAGTGGCGGCAGGGCAGGTCATCGCGTTTCCACAGAACCTTGAAAGTGGCCGTGTCCAGGCAGGCGGTTCCGTAAGTGCCAAAGTGGACATAAGCCCGGCCCGGCTCTACCACGGGCGAGGGCGACGCATAGCAATTGAAATTGTCGGCCGCGCCCAGCGATTCCGGGTTGTCGCAATGAAAGACTTTCTGGTTAAGAAGAATTTTTCCGTTCTTTTGGTCCACGCAAATGGCGAAGAAATCGTGGCCATCCATCGTAGCCGCGGTGAGCCAAATTTGACCGTTGAGTATGACGGGCGAGGACCAGCCGCGATTGGGAATGGGTGTTTTCCATTTGACGTTTTCCGTCTCACTCCAATGGAGCGGCAGGCCGAGCGAGTTGGAATGGCCGGGGGCCGTGGCGCGCCCGTCGAACCAAGGTCCGCGAAAATCAGGCCAATCGGCCCGCGCGGTCACAGCCAGGCCACAAAACAAAAGGACAAAGACGGCGGCAAATTTTCGCATAACCTTCTGTATTCTACGCCACTCCTTCGAATGATGCACGCACAAAGCTCGTCGAGTCAGAGCTTCTTTTTTTCAGGAAGCGACGCGGCTATGGAGCATAAAATGACCGAAAGGTCGACCATGGTCGAAAGCTGCACCTCTTCGACAATGTAGTGCGGCTTGGCCCCGGGAAACGGTTCCCCTTTCTCGCACAGCGGTTCGAGCTTTTTGCTGGCAGGAACAATTTTCACGAACAACAGATTGTCGCACACGAGTCCCACCACTTTTTCATCCGCGTACAAAGCATATTCACCGAACATCGGCCGGGCGGAAAATCGCTTTGGATCACGAAGTTTTTTCAATATGAAATCAACAGTTTCCTTTTGTGTGGCCATAAAATGCTAGGGGCAAAATGGCTCACCCCGGCACCTGTTGTCGAGCGAACATTCGGAAGGCTCACTGCTAACGCGGCCACGGCCAGGTTGCAATCCTGCGACTTTGCTGAATAATGGGCGCATGGTTGTCCGTAAAACACTCGAGGAGAATTCGGAGTTCTATCCATGAATGAAAACACGATTGCGCCGTTATTGCCCCGGCGCGAATATTTTGCCCGAATTGTCCGCAGCATCGGCTTGGGATTGTCCATCATCGCCGTTTGCCTTGGTATCGGCATGGTGGGTTATCACTCCTTGGAGCAGCTTTCCTGGATGGACGCCTTCCTTAACGCCGCGATGATTCTATCAGGCATGGGACCGGTGGCCACTTTGCAGACCAAAGCCGGCAAGTTATTTGCCGGTTGTTACGCCTTGTTTAGTGGGTTGGCGCTTATTTCGATAGTCGGTATCATCATGGCTCCGATTGTCCTCCGCTTTTTGCACAAATTTCATCTCGATTTGAATGCCAGCAAGAAAAATGGCCGGGGTGACAGCACTTAGATTTGCGACGCGGTGGGATTAAAAATTCCTCACGCTTTGCGAAAGCGCCGGATGATGTCCACATACTCCGCCGCCAGCAGGGTCAAGTCCGCCCACTTTTGCTCGCGGAGGATTTTCGCCGAAACCAGGTTCGAGCCGACTCCTAAGGCCACGCATCCAACGGCCAGAAATTCGGCGGCGGTTTGCAACGTCACGCCGCTCGTCGGAATGATCTTCAAATGCGGCAGTGGCGCGCGGATGGCCTTGATGAAACCAGGGCCGTCAACCGGGAAAATTTTCACGAAGTCCGCGCCGGCCTCGTGCGCCGTTTGCGCTTCGGTGGGGGTGAAAGCACCCAGAACAACGACGCAGCCAGCGGTCTTGGCCACGGGCACGATCTCTGGCCGCATAATGGGAGTGACAATGAAGCTGGCCCCCGCCTCGATGGCGGCGCGGCACATCTCCGGAGAGGTCACGGAGCCAGCGCCGGTGACTGCCTGGGTGGCGAACCGGCGGGAGGCCTCACTGATGCATGAGAGGGCATTGGGTGTGGTCAGGGTGATTTCCAGCGCGGTGATGCCGCCAGCAACCAGAGCTTCGCACACGGCCATGATATGCTCCGAGCTGTCCGCGCGAATAACCGGGATGATACCCGGGTCGAGAAAGCGCGACATTGTTTCGGAATGCATAGCCACGCAAAAAGAATACATTCACAATTTTCGGCGGCAAGCCTAATGTTGGGCGTGGAATTTTTTGTGCCCAACCCGCGCCTCTGCCGCGCTGTCATCGTCTTGCTGGCGGCGCTGGTTTGGGGTGGGACCGTCAAATACGATTTTGCCTGGGATGACCATTATTTCATTGTTGAAAACCAAAGCATTCGCTCACTCAAGAATGTCCCTGCCATGTTTTGTTCCAGGATGGCCGAGGCGTCCAATGCCAAGGATTTTCCGTCTTTCCGTCCGGTGCGCAACGTGGCGTATGCGCTCCTCTTTCAATCAGGCGGCCACGACACGCCCCAGCCGTGGCCCTACCATGGGGCCAATGTTGCGGGCCACGCGGTGGCGGCGCTGCTGCTCTTTTCGATCGCCTCGCTGATTTTTCTCCCGGCGGGAGAGGCTGCGGCACGATGGGGCGCGCTGTTGACAGGCGCCACATTCGCCGTCCACCCCGCAACGTCGGAAGTGGTTTGCTGGGCCAAGTCGCTGGATGATATTCTCGCCGCGATTTTCGTTTTGGCGGCGGCACGGGAAGTTCTTTTGTGGCGGGGCGAATCCAGGAAGTTGTGCGTCGCGCTGATTTTCTTTGCGCTGGCGATTTACACCAAGGAGTCAGCCGTGCCATTTGCTGGGATGGTCTTTTTTCTTTGGCGCGCCTTTCACAAATTGCCTTGGAGGCGATGTGCGATGTTGACGGTCCCATTTGCGCTGGTCGCCGCAATTTACGTGGTGCATCGCCAGCTCGTGCTCGGACAATCTTCGCAATGCGCGCCCATCTCCGGCACCTATTTTCAGACGCTGATGGACACACTTCCTGCGCTCACCATTTATTTCCGGCTCTTGTGGGGCATCCCTCCATTTTCGATTGATTATACGGATATGCACGGACATCTGGGCTTCTTTTCATTATCCGTGATGACCGGCCTATTGCTGTTGATTTTGTGGATAGCCGCCACTTGGACCGCGTGGCGCAGCGAGAAGTTCCGCCTCGCGGCCCTGGGACTGCTGTGGCTGGGTTTCTTCCTTTTGCCCGTCTCAAACTTGATCCCAATGATGCAATACCTTGCCGAGCGATTCCTTTACCTGCCGATGGCGGGTTGGTTGCTGGCTTTGGGCGCGGTGTTCACATGGATGCCCCGTCGTCGACTGGGTCTGGTTTTGGCGGCGGTGCTTTTTGCATTCTGGATTCCTATGGCTTTGGCCCGGCAAGGCATCTGGCGCGATGAAGTGACGCTCTTTGTGCGCAGCAGCCTGGACCGTCCAGCGAACACGCGGCTGCGTGAAAATGCCCTCGCCTCCATCTTCCGTCTTCCGCCCATGCACTCCGCGTTCGGCCTGGACGAGACGACGCGCCGCCTGCAAGCCGCTGCGACCATTCCGCGCAACCAGGCCGAAGGCATGTTGCCGACGCTGCTGCAAGCTCACGAAGTGCTGCCCGACGAGCATCGCCTCGCAGCCGCTTTGGGCATTACTTACGCGATGGCCGGCCAGATTTCCAATGCCGTCCCGTTTCTCGAATTGGCCGCGCGGCAGGGATCAAATGATGTGCAATGCTGGATTGATCTGGGTTCCGTTTACGCGCTGGAAAAAATGACGGACAAGGCTCGTCAAGCTTGGGAAACCGCTCTGCGCTTCGACCCCGCCAACCGCGTGGCGCAGGAGCACCTTCGCGCATTGGATGCGAAGTAAGGCGGTGGCTTAGAGCAAATTGACGACGCGATGCATCATCTGATGGTTGCAATCGAGCCAGCAACGCAATGCGTAGTACAGTTCATGCCCTGTCAACAATGGCACGGCGGCCAGTAAGACCAGCGCGTTGCCCAAGAAAATTACTACGGCGGAAAAAATATATCCCTGGCTGGTGATGTCGGTCTGCTGGGTCTTAAGAATTTCGCATGTCAACGTGACGTGAAAAGCATAGGCCGCCCCGAGCAACAAATGAAACCAGGGCGAATAACCATGCTGCCGCCAATGTCCCAGCAAATCGCCGATGGAAAAAATCAGCACGACGAGCACCGCGTAGAAGGGGAAAAAATACGGCGCGAGCGTGATCAGAAAATTGCTTTTGGTGGTGACGACGTGCCCGCCCGAAGCCGCCGCCTTGAACCGCTTCACTTTGCCGCCAAAGAGCCAAGTCCAAACGGCGTGAGTGGATTCATGGCCCAGGACGTAAATCCACATCGGTTTGGGCAGCAGCAGAAAGATGACCACCCAGCAGGCCACGCCAGCAAGAAAAGGTGGCCAGAACCGATCCGCCCCGCTGGCGCGCGTCAACACCAGCCACAGCGCTTGGGCCGTCGCCAGGCACACCGGCAACAGCAGAAGACCGACTAACAATTTCAGCCATTTTGGCACGTCCGCAGAATTGGTGTTTCCTGGCCGCGAGGCGAGGAATTTTTCGTCGAGTCAATCGCGCGTCTTACAACGAGCCAATGATATCTTCACGCGTAACGCGCTTGGCTTCGGCCACGGCGCGCAGAATTCCATTGAGTGTGCCAATCCGCAACGCGCGGTGATCTGGCACAGAGAGTCGATGATGCTCTGGTTGCTCTGTCTGCAAAATAATGTGGCTGCCGACTTGGTTGACTTGGCGGTAACCCCAATGGTGAACGAGGACCTTGACCAACTCGCGACCGCCCATGTCCCGGGGCAGCTTCATCCCAAAACTTCGTCGCGCACCAAGTGGAGACGCAATTGCGTGGGAGCAGGACGATCAAAGTAAAATGCTTTAACGGCTTCTCGAACATTGGCGCGAAGCTGTTCCCATGTGTCGCCTTCGGTGAAAATGCTCTCGCCGAGCGCCTCGGCCACGAAACCGCCGTCAGACTCCTGAGTAACCTCAAATACCAATTCGTTCATTTTTCAAAAAGTATCCTTTTAACTCCCCCTCTGCAAGTGCAAGGCGAGGAAGGATCAACCTCAGGGCCCTTCAAGGATGCTGTCAAACACTTGGCCTAAGTCCACCTCGGAATCGCCCGTGGAGGTGGCTTTGCCGTGAGAAAAAGTGGCCAGACCCAAAGGGGTAAGGTCTTTCTCGCTTTTTACATGGCGCAGAATTTGGTTCTTAATGCCGAAATTTATCTCCTCGCCCCGGCCCGTGGCCATGTTGGACAGGCGAAACCTTCCCAAGGTGACGTTCATTACGTCAATGCCGATGAAATCCAATTTGCCGGACGTGCTTTTGCGCGGAACCGATACCTTGGTTTTCCTGGGCCGCGGGTCGAAATTGCTCCGACCAGTCTTGTCCTGCAAAACCAATAACTCGGCGAGGTCCAGCCGTAGCAGCGTGAGGTGAAGCCGTCGGGCACGCAGGGCAGAGGCATCATATTCGATGTGCAGTTCCGGCATGTCCAGGCAAAGCGTGCCGCCAAATTCAGGCGTGTTGTAAAACTTAACGCCCTCCAGCGAAATGGTGGGCGAGAGCAAACCAACGTGGAGCGTGCTGATTTTGACTTCCATGCCCGTTTTGGCCCGAACGCGGCTGACCAGGAACTCCCTGGTGATTGTGTCAAGCAGGAGAACGCCTGCCACGACACCAAGCACGACTAGAACGATCAAGAACAAAACGAGGCGAAACGCCCAACGGAAAAGTCGCCTCATAACTTACTCAATAAACAATATCCTCCGGCCGGACCTCCAGGCATTCGTCCTGGTCCTCCCAGACAATGGCCGGAAAATGTTCCAGAAACTTAGGCAGCAATTGGCTCCCCGCAAAGGCGAGCAATTTTTCAGCTTCTTCCGCCGCGTCGTCGAAGGATTGGTCGTAATCGGGTACGCTTTGGCGCTGGCGGTCCTCCCAATGGGCCACCGCATGGACCGGCGCGTATTCCTCAGCCCATCGTTGCACGGCCGGTTGCAAATCCGCCGGCAATTCCTCGAAGGGAACCATCGTTTCCGAGCAATGCTGGCAGATCAAACCCCGTTGCATGACGTCCCGGCTGAACAGCGGCAGCACCGGCGCCCGGCAGCACGGCGCTTCCGGGAAGCTGGCCGGCACGGTCGCCAGGCGTTTGAGCCAGATTTGCCGCTCATGGCCGACTTCCGCCGCCAGCCGGTAGGCCCCGACCAACGGATGCGAAAACCGCCACACACGCCCCTCCAGTTGACCGAGGGTTTGCGCCAGCCAGCGCGCCAGCGTCATCTCGTCAAACTTCTCGAACACCACACTATATTCCTTCCACAGAGGATCGGGCAATGATTCAGCCATGCTGTAACAATAAATTCAAAGTCTCAGGTGGAAAGACAAAATTGGAAACCTGTGCTGGCCAAGGGAGCCGGATTATGCCATCTGTTGGAGATGAACGCGTTTGATGAAGAACTCTCTTCACGCCTGAAGGACATCCGCGAGCAGGGGCTTTACCGCGAATTGCGCCGCATCCATTCGCCCCAAAGCCCGCGCATTGAAATGGACGGGAAGCCATTTCTCAATTTTTCCTCCAACGATTACCTCGGCTTGGCCAATGATCCCGCCCTGAAGGAAGCCGCCACGGAGGCCGTGCGGCAATTCGGCGCAGGCGCGGGCGCTTCGCGCTTGATCTGCGGCTCGCTGGAGCCGCATCACGTTTTGGAGGAAACGCTCGCGGCTTTCAAAGGCGTGGAAGCCGCGCTCTCGTTTTCTTCCGGCTACGCCGCCGCCTCCGGCGCGATCTGCGCTCTCGTGGACAGCAATGATGTCATCGCCGTGGACAAGCTGGTCCACGCCTGCATCGTGGATGCCGCACGGCTTTCGGGCGCGAAGTTGCGCGTCTTCGGACACAATAATCTCAACGATTTGACGAAAATCCTGCGCTGGGCCGACCGCCGCCATGCCGCGCCGCCCTTCTCCCCAACTGACCGCCGTCCCCGCACTTTGATCGTGACCGAGAGCATTTTTTCGATGGACGGCGACCAGGCGCCGTTGCGCGAATTGGTCGAATTGAAGGAAAAATTCGGCGCGTGGCTCATGCTCGACGAGGCCCACGCCACCGGGCTTTACGGAAAATCCCGGCGCGGGCTGGCGGAAGATTGTGAAGTTGACAAGCGGGTCGAGATTCAAATGGGGACGCTCGGCAAGGCCTTCGGTTCCGCGGGCGGCTACATTTGCGGCTCGCGCCCGCTGATTGAGTGCCTCATCAATCGCGCGCGCACCTTCATTTTCTCGACCGCGCCTGTGCCGGCAGCGGCGGCGGCAGCGGCGGCGGGCGTGCGTTTGGTCGAAAGCAAGGCAGGCGAAGAGCGCCGCCGCCAGCTTTGGGCCAACGTCGCGGCAGTTTCTCGTCACACCGAGGGCCAGGGCAGCGCCATTATTCCCATGATGATTGGCGATGAAGGCAAGGCGATGCAAATCGCGGCCTCGCTGATGAGCCAGGGCGTGTTCATCCCCGCCGTGCGCTTCCCGACCGTCGCGCGCGGACAGGCGCGGTTGCGTTTGACCATGACGGCGGCCCATAATCAGGCCGATATCGACCAATTGCTGTCGGGCCTGCGCTCTTTGAACCTCGTCACCAAAAACTGATTTGCCCTCTCTTGCGCAGTTAGACCGCCGTTTCGTTTGGCATCCGTTCACGCAAATGCGCGATTGGCGCAAGCGCGAGCCGATCATCGTTGTTTCCGGCGATGGCGCTGTTTTGCGCGACGCGCGGGGCCGCGAATATCTGGACGCCAATTCCTCCATCTGGACCAATTTGCACGGCCATCGCCATCCTGCCATCAACGCCGCCATCATGCGGCAACTTGGGAAAATCGCGCACTCCTCCGCGCTGGGGCTGGCTAATGAGCCAGCTTCGCTGCTGGCCGCAAAATTGGCCGACCTGGCCGGCTACGCCAAAACGCGCAAACTCAAATGGGTCTTTTTTTCCGACGACGGCTCGACGGCGATGGAAGCGGCGCTCAAGATGGCCTGGCAATTCACCCTTCGCACCGGGCGCAGTCCGAAACCGAAATTCCTTTCGCTTGACTCCGCCTATCACGGCGACACCGTCGGCGCGATGAGCCTCGGCCACATTGATCTTTTTCACAAATCCCACCGCGGATTGATCTTTAAGACCGACAGCACGCCGGCCCCGTTTTGCTACCGTTGCCCGTTCAACCGGGCCCAACCCGAACGCGCCGACGCCCGCCTCTATCGAAAGTGCAACTGGGAATGCACTGATTTTCTTGAACAAAAATTTGCCGCGCAAAAGAAAAAGGGCAACCCGTACGCGGCGTTTGTATTCGAGCCGTTGATGCAAGGGGCCGCCGGCATGATTCCGCAGCCCGAGGGTTGGCTGCGCCGCGCCGCGCAAATCGCCCGCGCCCACGGTGCCCTCCTTATCGCCGACGAAGTAATGACGGGCTTCGGGCGGACCGGCCCGACCTTTGCTTGTCAAAAAGAATCCGTATCGCCCGACCTGATGGCCCTGGCCAAGGGTCTGACCGGCGGCTACTTGCCAATGGCCGCGACGCTGGCCACTCAGCCCATTTTCGACGTTTTTCTCGGCCGTTACGATGAGTTCAAGACTTTTTTTCACGGCCACAGCTTTACCGCCAACCAAATCGGCGCCGCCGCCTCACTGGCCAGCCTGCGCCTGCTGGAATCGCCCGCCTCCATCCGCGCGCGCGGTCGTCTGCAAAAAGCCCTCGGCGAATCACTGCAAACCTTGTGGTCTTTGCCTAATGTCGGGGACATCCGGCAAGTGGGACTGATCGTGGGCGTGGAACTTGTCAAGAATTGGAAGACGCGCGAGCCATTCGCCTTGCGCGAACGGATCGGCATTCGAGTCTGCGAAGCCATGGCCCGCCGCGGCGTCCTCACCCGCCCTGTGGGCAACGTCCTCGTGCTGATGCCGCCCTACTGCACGACACCCGCGCAGGCCCGACGAATGGTCGCCTCACTCCGCGAAAGCGTGGAAGAGATTTTCAACTTGCGGGCGGACAAGGGGGTACATTCCTGAGAGGGCAACGGCATTACTGTTGCCTGGGACCCGGTCGGGCGAGACTCCAGCCCGAAGCGCGGGCCTCTCTCGTGTTGTTCTAACTTCGAGCCCTGACTTCCTGCCTGTGAAATCAAGTCACGGCTCGACGGAGTCTCGCCCTACCTTGGTTGACTTTCGGCTCCAGCACTTATTAAACTGCTATATCCCTTCCGACGCCCCTTTGAGACCCCTTTCGGGCTTGGCACAAGAGGCCGTTTTTTATTTTTCAAGGCGTTATTAGCCGTTACCAGGCGTTACCGGTTTTCAAAATGGGCGTGCTGAGCGTTACCTGGGCAAGCGAACGTACCACGTTCGGGTGGTCTTTTCCCTTTTCATCCACCAGCCTTTTCGTCGTGCCGCAATGATCCATCGCCCGGCTTCCCTTTCCCGCAATGTCAAAGAACATGGCCCATCCTCGTCACGCCGTTCGCGCGGCGAACGGCAGATGCGCCGCCTAAACCGAACATTACCATATACAGATGGGACTGCAAGCACAAATGCATCGTTTTCGCCATTTATTTCACGACCTCTGCCAGATGGGGCTTGGAGCGGTTTATGGCCGCTTCTTTTCGCGGCTTGCGCCTGACCGGTGGGCGGCGCTATGTTGAAGACCGTTGAGTGTATGGAAACATTGACCATTGAACTGCCTTCACAAGTCGAGCAGACGCGTTTCAACCTGCGGCGTTGGGATGAGCTTCAGACAGATCCCGCTTTGGCGAAAATTGAAGGCCGCATCGAAACCGACCGTCATGGCCAGATAATTATGAGTCCTCCTCCGGCGCCTTCTCATGGAAGTTATCAGCTTTGGATAGGTTATCTGTTGGTGAAGCTTATGCCGGACGGGCGGGTCCTGACGGAGTGCCCCATATCCACCGCCGATGGTGTCAGGGCGGCAGACATCGCGTGGGCTTCACCGGAAAAAATGCGCCAGTTGGGCAACCGTTCCTGTTTTCCAAGGGCGCCTGAAATTTGCGTGGAAGTGCTCTCGCCCGCAAACACAAAGGCTGAAATCGCCGATAAGACCGCTCTTTATTTTGACGCCGGTGCGATGGAAGTCTGGTGGTGCGACATGGCCGACCCTATGAAATTCCTTGCGCGCGATATTCCCGCGCCCTTGAAAAAATCCAAGGTCTGCCCGAAATTTCCCAAGCGAGTTCGCCTACCTTAATCCTTAGTCATAAAACGGATTTTGCTGAGCACTCATACTGGCTTCTCCACTACTTTGCCGTCCAGCCACACTATGACGGGCAGGCCGAGAGAGCGTTTCTGGATTTTGATGTTGCGCGCGGCGCGGCGCATCGCACGTTCGGCACGGGTCACGAACGCCGGGCGGGTCTTGGCAGCCATTCCCATGTCCACCAGCCAGACTTCACCGTGACGCGGAATCATGGCCGTCGAGGATGTCTAATACTTCCTGTTCTACCTCACGCGTTGGCAGCAAGTCGGCCCAGGCTTCTTCTTCGCGTTGCCTCGTGAGAAATCTCAAGTAGTGCCAAACTTCACGCAGCACTGGTTCGGGCTGGTTCTTGATTTCTGACAGCAGCATTTCCTGAGTGCTCATGGTTCTAATTATCCACCAAAATCTAACAAAGACAAGTTGCAAAGGCGATACATCACCCTCCAGTATAAATCTCCGCTCCGCCTTTGACAAACTCACGCGACTTTTCTTCCAGACCGCGACGCACGGCTTCTTCCTCCGCAATCCCCTGTTCCGCCGCGAATTTGCGGACGTCTTCGGTGATTTTCATGCTGCAAAAATGCGCGGTCTTCGCGCCTTCCTGCGGCAGGGTTTCGTCGTGAAATTCGCGGGCCGTTTCCGGGTCGAGCGACAGGTTGAATTGGTCTTCCCAACGAAATTCAAAACGCGCCTTGCTCAGGGCGTTGTCGCGATATTGCGCGCCGGGATGGCCCTTGGCCAGATCGGCGGCATGCGCGGCGATTTTGTAGGCGATCACGCCGTCTTTCACGTCCTTCTTATTCGGCAGGCCAAGGTGTTCTTTGGGCGTGACGTAGCACAGCATCGCGCAGCCGTACCACCCGATCATCGCCGCGCCGATCGCGCTAGTGATGTGGTCGTAGCCGGGCGCGATGTCGGTCGTGAGCGGGCCGAGCGTGTAAAAGGGCGCTTCGTGGCACCACTCCAATTGCTTGGTCATGTTTTCGTGAATCATGTGCATGGGGATGTGGCCGGGGCCTTCGTTCATCACCTGCACGCCGTGGGCCCAGGCGCGCTTGGTCAGATCGCCTTGCGCCTTTAATTCCGCGAATTGCGCCTCATCGTTCGCGTCGGCAATGGAGCCGGGACGCAAACCGTCGCCGATGGAAAAACTCACGTCGTAAGCGGCCATGATTTCGCAAATTTCGTCCCAATGCGTGTAAGTGAAATTTTCCTGGTGATGCGCCAGGCACCACTTGGCTAGAATCGAGCCGCCACGGCTGACAATGCCCGTCGCGCGCCGCGCCGTCAGTGGAATAAAGCGCAGTAGCACGCCCGCGTGAATGGTGAAATAATCCACCCCTTGCTCGCATTGTTCGATGAGCGTGTCGCGATAAATTTCCCAGGTCAAATCCTCCGCCTTGCCGCCCGCTTTTTCCAACGCCTGGTAAATGGGCACGGTGCCGATGGGCACGGGTGAATTGCGCAGAATCCATTGCCGCGTCGCGTGGATGTTTTTGCCGGTGGACAAATCCATGACGGTGTCTGCGCCCCATTTGATGGCCCAGCGCATCTTCTCGACTTCCTCCTCAATGCTCGAAGCGACGGCGGAGTTGCCGATGTTGGCGTTGATTTTGACCAGGAAATTGCGCCCGATGATCATCGGCTCCAATTCGGGATGATTTATATTGCACGGAATGATGGCCCGCCCGCGCGCCACTTCGTCGCGCACAAATTCCGGCGTGATACGGGCCGGAATGGCCGCGCCAAATGCCTGGCCCGGATGTTGCCGCGCAAGTTCGCCGCCGTGTTGCGGCCCTTCGTGGCCCGCGTTTTCGCGGATGGCGATATATTCCATTTCCGGCGTGATGATGCCTTGCCGCGCGTATTGCAATTGTGTGACGATCTTGCCGGCCTTCGCGCGCAACGAACGCCGCTGCGGCATGTTCAAAGTATCCAGGGGAGCTTCCGAAGCCGCGCCATTGGAATGATGGCCGTTGTTGGCCGGAGCGGACGGGGACCCATCAGATTCCTGGACATCGCCGCGTTCGAGAATCCAATCGTGGCGCAAGGCCGGGAGGCCGTCGCGCACGCTGCCCTGGAAATTTTC
>Ga0206858_1190_pt1 | contig 13894 bp, 5 predicted proteins | sample Alteio_BWOrgCont_46_FD_152622 | JGI IMG/M metagenome (GOLD analysis project Ga0206858, IMG submission 152622) | Enriched cells from forest soil in Barre Woods Harvard Forest LTER site, Petersham, Massachusetts, United States -... | ecosystem: Environmental > Terrestrial > Soil > Temperate forest > O... | reverse complement strand
CCGATTGCGCTGTCGCCATTACTGATCCATCCAGATCCTCCGGCTGCATTGCCTGCATTTCCGCCATTACCCCCTGTTCCTCCGGTTGCGCAAGTGCCGAATGAGGGAATTGTAGTTGCATTGGTAATAATATTAGTACCACCTGCTCCACCGGAGGTATTAACAGGGGTTGCACCGCCGCCGCCGCCGCCAACAATAAGCAAATTAAGTGTATTAGAATCATAAACAAATGAGCCGCCGCCGCCGCCGCCGCCCCAATCATCCTCTGCACCCGACCAGCCGTAATCCCCTGCAGCTCCTACCACAATTGAAAGATTATCTCCGGGGGTTACTGTACATATCCCGGTAAGCGATGCACCATTAGATACATTCTCTATATCGTCATCAGGAAGATTAAAAGACCCTCCCCCTGCTGCGCCCACAACTGTTACCGTTATCTGGGTAACGCCGCAAGGTACGGTCCAGTTTTGAACAGCATTTTCTTGTGAGAAATTAGTTATATTTTGAGATTCAGCTACCTGTATCCCCAAACAAAATAAAGAAAAAACAACCAGGGCAATTTTTTTCATGGAATTTTTTGCAACAGAAATTTATTCCGGGGGAGGACGAAAAACTTAACAAAGGTACTGAAAATAATAATACAACCCATCAGATTTCAGAGGTAGTAATCCATTCATAATTTGTAGTTTACAGCTTATATCTTATCTCTTATATCTTATCTCTTTTCATTGATAGCTTTTTTTGTAACTTTGTGCCAATAAAAAATATTCCTATGGCATACGATATTGATATGATCAAAAAGGTGTACCAACACCTGCCCGAACGCATTGCAGCAGCCCGCAAACTGCTCGGAAGGCCCCTTACCTTTACCGAAAAAATACTTTATTCCCACCTTACCGATAGTTTGCCCAAAGCGGCTTTCAAGCGTGGAGCCGACTATGTTGACTTTCAACCGGACCGCGTGGGTATGCAGGATGCTACCGCTCAAATGGCGCTGTTGCAGTTTATGCAGGCAGGCCGCAGTAAAGTAGCTGTGCCAAGTACCGTTCATTGCGACCACCTTATACAGGCGGATATCGGAGCCAAAGCTGACTTGGAAACTGCTATCAATAAGAATAAAGAAGTATATGATTTTCTTGCATCGGTATCGAATAAATATGGTATCGGTTTTTGGAAACCGGGAGCCGGAATTATTCACCAGGTAATACTGGAGAACTATGCTTTTCCGGGCGGAATGATGATAGGCACCGACTCACACACGCCCAATGCAGGCGGCTTGGGAATGATTGCTATTGGTGTTGGCGGAGCCGATGCCTGCGATGTAATGGCAGGATTGCCATGGGAGTTAAAGTTCCCCCAACTGATTGGCGTAAAACTTACAGGCAAGCTCAGCGGATGGACATCTGCTAAAGACGTAATATTAAAAGTAGCCGGTATCCTTACGGTTAAAGGCGGAACAGACCGCATTGTAGAATATTTCGGCCCGGGTGCTGAATCTATATCCTGCACAGGCAAAGGCACTATATGCAATATGGGCGCGGAAATTGGTGCTACCACTTCTATCTTTACATACGATTCTAAAATGTCTGACTACCTGAAATCAACCGGCAGGGCTGACCTCGCTTCATTGGCTGATGGCGTTGCAGAACATTTGAAAGGCGATAAAGAAGCTTATGAAACTCCTGAAAAATATTTTGACCAGGTTATAGAAATTGACCTTAACACATTAGAACCTCACGTGAACGGCCCATACACACCCGATCTGGCTTGGCCTATCTCTAAGTTTGCACAAGCCGTAAAAGACAACGGATGGCCGAAAGAACTGGAAGTGGGACTGATTGGTTCCTGCACCAATTCTTCGTATGAAGATATAAGCAGGGCTGCATCGCTGGCCAAATTTGCTGTAGAACACGGATTGAAAACCAAGTCGGAATACACGGTTACTCCCGGTTCGGAACAAGTGCGTTATACAGTGGACCGCGATGGCTACCTGCAATGGTTTGAGAAATTGGGCGGAGTAGTTTTGGCTAATGCTTGCGGGCCTTGCATAGGACAATGGGCAAGGCATACCAAAGATCCGGATAAAAAGAATTCTATTTTAACATCGTTCAACCGCAACTTTGCAAAAAGAAATGACGGAAATGCCAACACACATGCATTTGTATCATCTCCTGAATTAGTTACTGCGCTTGCCATTGCAGGCGACCTGACTTTTAATCCGCTGACCGATACACTCACCAACGACAAAGGTGAAAAGGTAAAACTACCGGAACCAACAGGCATCGAGCTTCCCGGCAAAGGATTTGATGTGAAAGACCGCGGCTATCAGGAACCCGCTAAAGACGGAAGCAAGGTACAAGTGCTTGTATCGCCCGATTCACAAAGGTTGCAACTATTAGATCCATTCTCCGCATGGGAAGGAATTGATTTGAAAGGCTTGCGTTTACTTATAAAAGCAAAAGGCAAGTGCACTACCGACCATATCTCTATGGCAGGCCCATGGCTGAAATACAGGGGACACTTAGATAACATATCGAACAATATGCTGATAGGCGCCATGAACAGCTTTAACGGAAAAACGGATTCGGTTAAAAATGAATTAACCGGTGAGTATGGCTCTGTACCTGCCGTGCAAAGGGCTTACAAAGCTGCTCACATAGGCACGGTGGTAGTGGGTGATGAAAACTACGGCGAAGGAAGTTCACGCGAACATGCCGCTATGGAGCCACGCTTCTTAGGTGTTAGGGTAATATTGGTAAAATCATTTGCCCGTATTCACGAAACCAACCTGAAAAAACAAGGAATGCTGGCAGTAACTTTTGCCGACAAAAACGATTACGACAAAATTCGTGAAGACGATACCATTGACGTTCTTGGCTTAACTACATTTGCTCCGGGAGTACAGCTAACCATGGTACTTAACCATAAAGACGGAACCCGGGACAACATAAAACTTAACCAAAGCTATAACGAAAACCAGATAGAGTGGTTTAAAGCAGGCGGGGCGCTTAACATTATCCGTTCACAAGTAAAAGCATAATTAAATAAAATGGTCATACGGATAGTTAAAATGGAGTTTGAAAAAACAAAAGTGGATGACTTTTTAGAGTTGTTCGGTTCTAACCGTAGTAGAATAGCCGCTTACGAAGGTTGTTTGGGATTAGAGCTGCATAGTTCTGTTGACAACCCTACTACTTTTTATACTTACAGTACCTGGAGATCTGAACAAGATTTGGAAAACTATCGCACTTCTAAATTCTTTAAAGAAATATGGGGAGGTACAAAAGTATTGTTCAGCAAAAAACCGGAAGCATGGAGCCTGTTGAAATTAGAATCAGACGTGAAAATTTAGGATAATCCCAATGCCGGAAAAAGATAAAGACTCATCCAATATATCTGATGAAAAGCTAAATGCTTTATTTGAACTTACCAAGAACATTAACCTAAATACCTCTATTAATGGGCTTCTCGATATATACAGGGATGTACTTGAAAATAAATTAAATATTGGCAGATTGTTACTCCTGAGCCATGATGGAAACTGGAGATGCATACTGAGCTATGGAATTGAACAAGACAATCTGGAGTTTACCGTTGCAAGGACAAAAGGTTATTCCAAAGTAAGGGAAATTGCACAGGTAGATAAGGACGCCTGGCCACAAGGTTGCGAATTGGATATTGTTGTTCCGGTTTACCACAAAGAAAGCCCTTTGGCCTATGTGTTTTTAGGAGATTTGAAAGAGGGGAAAAAAGGAACCGGCTCTGCACTTAAGCATTTACCGTATATACAAACGCTTACCAATATTCTGGTAGTGGCCATTGAAAATAAAAAACTCGCCAAGGAAAACATCCACCAGGCATTATTGAAACATGAGCTCGACCTGGCAAAAGAAATACAATCTATTTTGGTTCCCTCCATACTGCCTCATACCGACGAGCTTGATGTGGCGGCTTATTACCTGCCCTTTCATGAAATAAGCGGAGATTACTACGACTTCATTCCCTTAAACGAAAGTGAATTTGCTTTTTGCATTGCCGATGTGTCGGGCAAAGGAGTAGCGGCAGCTTTGCTTATGAGTAACTTTCAGGCAAGCCTGCATGCTCAAATTGAACAGACCAGTTCATTAATAGAATTAGTAACCAAGCTCAACCATAATGTAATGGAAACAGCCAAAGGTGAAAGTTTTATAACTTTCTTTATTGCAAAGTTCAACCGGCTTACACAAACATTAAACTATATAAATGCAGGGCACTATCCTCCCATACTGTATATGGAGAACACGGTAAACCTGCTTAAATCGGGAGGGCCTGCGTTGGGCATGCTGCCTACCATACCTTACCTGAAAGAAGGCATCATAGCTGTTTCGGCTCCTGCATCTTTGCTGGCCTATACCGATGGTATTACTGAACTGGAGAATGATAAGGATGAAGAGTTTGGCATTGAAAAACTGACTGACTTATTTATTTCATTCGCTAACTCAGGCATTACAGCAAAAGAGGTAAATGATAAAATTGCTGAAACACTTACCATATATAAAGGCAAAAAGGAATATATGGATGATGTTACTTTATTGTGCTGCCGTATTTTAAAACGCTCACAACTTCCGCTGTTTAAATAAATGTAATTTAAAAACAGGTTAATGTACCGAAAGTAACGGCAGGCATAACATTAGCAGGTGGATATAGGCGAACCCTATACCAAGTAATGGTTTCCGGGTTAGCAAATGTATACGAAGTATTATAAGCTCCGGCCGATATCAGTCCCTCATATAAAGGATATGCATCCGCATTTGCTGCTATTGTTTGAACTCCGCCATAATTAATATAAAACTTACTTGTTGTCGCAGTAATTGGAGTTACGGTCCATATAGCATTGGCTGATGCAACTTGCATGCTGCCCGAATTTGTGAGCCCTCCAAGGGAGACCCGTTGCCATCCGTTCACTTGCCCGCCAAAGGGGTATGATCCTACAATCATATCGCCCAAGCCATATCCATCTGTCGCTCCTGTTTCTCCACCATCAGCGGCTCCAACAGCTATCCAATCTAAACCCGGGCTATTGGTAAATACATTTCCGTAAAAATCAATTATGTTAGTTGCAGGATTTATGGCTACATTTTTGCTGACAATAAATCCATCCGTTGCTGTGGCTGTTGCTTTAAATCCATTGTTGACCGTATATGTTATTCCGGAACTTACCCAATTGCTCAAAGGATTAAAAGCAACTCCTTTAAAGTTATCGTAAAATGGAAACACCATTGTTCCATTATCATACTGAGCATATGTTCCGGGAATTTGTGGCGCCTCTCCGGTAGGCCCGGCAGACGACATAATATTTGTCGTCATAAAGTTCATATAAATGGTAAGCGTACCGCCACCGGCAGCTATTGTGTTGGCGCCCAGATTCACCCAATATACGGTACTTGCAGATGCATTGATAGCACCGCTTTCTACCCAGGCTTCTAAAACAGTTCCCGTGCCTCCGGGGCCGGTGCTAAACTCAACATTTTGCAACCCGCTGCTTTCCGAACTGGTATATGTGGAGCTATTTACAGTTATCATTTGCTGAAAATTAGCTACGGTAGCTGTAACTTGATTATTTGTTAGCGTTATTGGAACGTACGATATATTGGCTTTTACGGGCGTGGTACTAACAAGCGGTGCCGATCCGCATGCGCTGCTTGCAGTACAAGTATAGGTACCCGTATCGGAAAAAGAAAAATTCAAGATGTTCGGATTTTGCAAATTTGAAGTAAAGCTATTAGGGCCTGTCCAACTCCAGCTTGATGCTCCTGTTGAATTGCAAGTTAAGTTTAGTGTTGTCCCCGTGCACATCGGGTTGGGGGTTGCCAGTGCGCTTACCCCTGTAACAGGGTAGGTCAATTCTTCCCATCTTTTGCCCGTCCAGTATTCTATTGCTTCATCGGTGATATTATAGATAAACAATCCTTTCGCAGGTGATGGAAAAGCATCCCGCTTGATGGAAGTAAGACGAGGGATAAGCAACCCGGTTGATACAGATGCAATATCCAATATAGCTGAAGGATCTGCTGAAGCTCCCGTGGTATTAATAGCAATACCTTCACCTATTGCCCCGGCCCCAACGTTATTATCAATAAGGTTAGAGCAAGGCGTTAACCAGGTACTGCCGTTATAGAAACTTATTGCATTCGTGCCGGTGTTGTAGATGATTAATCCCTGAAAAGCTGATACAGAACCGGGTAGGGTTCTCGGGATAAGAATGCCTTTATTGGTAGAAGATATATCGAGAAGAGCTGAATTATCCGGAGGATTTCCGTTCGTATTTATCGCCATGCCGAGACCGGGTGCTGATCCAACACCCGAATCGTGAGAAACTCCCGTAGTATCAACTTGCTGCCAGCCCGATCCATTATAAAAATTAAGAGTGTTAGTAGAGGTGTTATATATCAATAGCCCGTTAACAGGATTGGGAAGCGCCTGCCGTTGCAAATCGGTCATGCGCGGAATGAGTATGCCCTGGTTGCTATCGGGGCTGGCATTAATATCCAATATGGCAGCAGGATTTGGCACCGCCCCGGAAAGATTAATTCCCACATTTTGAGAACTGGCCGAATAATAAAATCCAACCAACAGCAAGGCCATTAGCAAAGAAGCTACGGATCTTTTCATAATAATAAAAACAGGTTTATATAACAGCAAGGTAAAGCTAAGCTATTTTTTGGAAAATGATTGGTTAATATATCAGGATAAAAAATCAGGCCATTTATTTCCCTAAAAAACAAGCAAATAAAAAAAAGATTTATACGTAATCTCGTCTGCCACATCAAAATTTTCTTCCAACGTATCCACTGAAAAAACATCTTTCCATATTTGAGACATCAAATTGCGGACAAAATGGCTTTTCAAAATTACCATCCGCTCAGCCAAAACAACCATCCGCTCAATCAAACCTGCCATCCGCTAAATAGGGCTAAAAAAACCGGAACGTATTTCTTTACTTTGTATAGGTGTCTCTGATAATACTAACCCCTGTGTCGAACACGATGATTAAAAAGATTTTCAAAATAGTTTTTTGCTTTCATATTTGGGAATGCCGCACATTTACACTTTCCCAATGGGAGTGTAAAAAATGCAAACGCGTGTCCTATAAATCCCGCCCGCCCTTTATGTTTTAAGGCCTGTGTGCACTTTCGTAAATCAACTGAATTTTTATTCTACCGTATCAACTGCACAAATCCGTCTTTCTTGTACGTAGTATTTTGACAGGTACCGCTTATGATATAGTAATAAACTCCGGCAGGAGCAGATCCTCCGCTTTCGGCATTGCCATTCCAGTATTCAGCCGGATTAGTTGTATTGAACATTTCCTTGCCCCAGCGGTCGAAAATAATAATAGACCATGCATCCAGGTTCTCTGTTTTAATATAGAACACTTTATCCAATCCTAATATCCCTCCATTGGACGGTGTAAAGACATTGGGTATTGTGAAATTGAAACAAGGGGTTTCTACCGTAACGGTAACTACCACCCAATCTTGACAACCATGCGAGTCCGTTCCGGTTACAGTATAGGTAGTAGTGGAAGTAGGTGTAGCTATCACAGTAGCACAGCTATCGCAGTTCAAACTTATAGGCGGTGCCCACAGGTACGTATTAGCATTGTTTGCAGTTAATGTTGCCGACTGCCCTTCCATTATAATGGTATCACAACATAATGTTACTATTGAAGGAGGATAAACTGTAACCTTGGTAGTGGCAATGCTGGGGCACCCGTTAGAAACCTGCACCGTGTAAGTAGTATCGGCAGCCGGACAAACAGTTATAGTGTCTGTTGTAGCACCCGTATTCCAATTATAAGTTAGCCCCGAACCGCTTGCCGATGCGGTGAGCGTAACGCAACCCTTGGTACAAATTGTTCCTTTATTTACGGTTACCGGAACAGGATTTTTCGATTTAATTTTAAATGTATCTTTTAATGTGCAACCAAAGCAGCTTTTAATTGTAACCACAATAGATGAATCAGCATTTACATTTCCGGTGTAATACATATTGCTTGTACTTCCATTATTCCACTGATAACTGCATCCGCCACTTACCTGTATCGTATCTTTCAACCCTTTGCACAGGCTATCCTTGCCGATGAATGCACCTGTGGGAAGTGGCTCTACCGTCACGGTAATCGGCTTTTTTGTACTGTCGCAACTTCCGTATATGGTCGCAGTGTATGTGGTAGTATTGGCGGGACTAACATTTATGGAAGAACTAGTTGCTCCCGTATTCCATTTATAGGTAATTATTCCGCCGCTGCCTGTTACATTAAGCGTGGCAGTGCCTCCCTGACAAATGGTATCTTTTACAGCCGATACCGAACCCGTTACTCCCGGAATAATTTTAACGGTGAAGGTTGCGGAATCAGCAGGGCATGGCCCGCCATGCGTATGCACTGTATACGTGGTTGTAATTACAGGGCTTATGTGTATCTTGGCAGTGGTAGCGCCGCCGGGGCTCCAATTGAATGCCATTCCTGCAGAACTGTCTGCGCTAAGCGTTAAGGAATCACCCGAACAAACACTATCTTTAGACGAGTTGACTATAATGCCACCATGTATGGAAACCGTATCGGTAATAGTAAAACAAGTGCCACTGGGATTTACAGATACAGTGTATGTACCGGCAGAAAGCCCCGTAATAGTCTGTGTGGTTTTACCGCCCGGAGCCCAGGAATAGTAATAGGGGCCTGTACAAAAACTTGCATTGGCTGTAGCTGTACCGGCTGCAATACATGTTACATCTGTATGGCTTACGGTTAATCCGCTGGCGCATGGCATAGCATTCACTTGAACAACAAAGGCCTGGCCTGAACCATTATCACCACAAGCTGAAACTATTCCGTTATTATATTTTACATCAAAAACAACACCCGGCAAACCCGTAAATGATCCAATGGAATTGAGATTTTGATCATATACATAAATAACTGCGTTGGAACCAACATAAACATTTCCACATTCCAGGTCAACAGCAATTCCGGAATTTATGCTGCCCGGAGTATTGTTCCCCCCGGGTATGGTAATTGAATTAATAATTGCCCCGGTAGATAAATCCCGCTGGTCGAGTGCAAGTCCGTCCGAAGTGTAGAGATAGCCGCACCCTGCTGCTATTCCATTATCCCCGGCTTGGTTAGGTGTGCACTTTAAAAAGAAATCGCCATAGGTATAGGCTATGGATGTTTGCCATAATAATGAGGCGGAGGTTTTAGTAACCTTACAGCATATTAATTGATCGGGGCCAAAAGAGTTGTTGGTTGCCGATAATGCATAGTAATTCCCATTCGGCGCTATGGTACCTGCATATAGCTCACCTATGTTATCATTAACATATTCTCCCGGATCGGGATTGCCGGTAGCTATATTAACCCCATCAAACTGAGCAATATCGCAACATACATAGCATGATGCCTCTACTAGTACACTGTCAGCGCAGGAATACGCAACATTCCAAGTTTCATAAATACTGTCATTCGCATACGTATAATCCAGATAATTCCGGGCTCCCAGCGTGTTAAGCGAAAGCATTCCGTAGGCAAAGTTGCTGGAAAGATTTGCCCATCCCCCGGGAGCCGCTATATAAGAGTTGCCGTTTTCATCTGTAACAAAGTCTGATAAAGCCATGAAAGAAGCTACATTGGCGGAATCTACTTCAAGGGGGTTAAAAGGGTTTGCGGTATACTCATTAAGTGTATACGTCCATTGCAATACGCCCAAAGCATTATATTTTTGAACATACATTAAAAGGTTAACCGGAACCGAATATTCCAACACATACGTATTGTTAGCCTTATCAATACTAATGTCGCAAGCATAGGTGGCGGGGCTAATAGGAAAAACCGTCCAGGGGTCAATTACTAATTCTTTTCCAGGTGTCGGGTTCTCAATTTTGAATGTTATTTCGTCTTTTCCTGATTTTAGAAAAGAGGAAGGGATTTCAGCTCCCCCGGAAGTAACCACAGGTGCATAATCAATAATATCTCCCTCAATGGTCCCGATGTGTAAATTATTAGCATCATCTATTGACAGGCCCATAGCTCCGGTATATTTCATTTTAAATGCCGCAGCATTAAACCCGGGTTTCACTTTTACAGTATATTCTATTCCTTTTCCCTCATGGAAAGCAAACTCCAAATCGATACCCGGATACAAGTCATGATATACAATTTTTTGAAACCCTTTGATTTGAGTAATGGTATTTTTCGGATGCTGAAGAACCCCTTCGCAGAAGTAATAAGGTGTTTCATCCTGCGCCTCAATGCTGGAATTAACCGAACTATTCTCCCATCCTATATAAATATGCTGATAGGTAATTTTTGCTTTTTTTGATGTATCACGGTCAGGATCTTTCCCCTGGTTTATTGCACCCTTTTCCGTCTTGGCTATATTATAAATAATTCCCTTGTCAGTCAGAAATATCTCCACGCCCTCGTAGTTGCAGCCATATCGTATTTTCCATCCTTTGGCCATGGCCGGAAACTGGCCTTTATTTTCCTCAAATGCAGCTATATTGCCTGCCATGTATTTACTGCTTAGCCAATTTATTTTTGAATTGGGTAATGGTGTATTGCTATACTTTAGGTTCATTCCATTCTGGCAATACGCATGAACGGAAAGAAAAAAGATACAGCAAATGGCAATTATGTGAGCTCCTTTAATTCTCATAGTATAGATATTTTTATCGTGCATTATGTTATTGAATATACATTGGTGGTGACATCATATTATCTCAGAAAATATCAAGCCATCAAAAAACCACTATCGTATCAACTGCACAAACCCATCTTTCTTATAGGTAGTACCGGAACAAACACCGTCTATAATGTAATAATAAACTCCGGCAGGCGCCTGCCCACCGCTTTCAGTGTTCCCTTTCCAATACTGAGAGGGATTACTGCTGTTAAACATTTCCTTGCCCCAGCGGTCAAATATCGTAACCGACCAGGAACTCAGATTGCTGTACATGGTATTAATGTAGAACTCATTATCTACTCCTAAAATTCCCGGGGTGGTAGGGGTAAATACGTTAGGTATGGTGAAACTGAAGCAAGGATTATCTACAATAATGGTGACCACTTGTTCTACTGTGCATCCGCTTGCATCTGTCCCGGTTACAGTATAAGTAGTTGTAGCAGTTGGGCTGGCAATTACAGATGGACATGTATCGCAATTCAAACCCGTTGTTGGATACCAACTGTATTTTACAATATTGGTCCCGTTTGCTTTTATGCTTGTATCTCCGCCAATAATAATGGTTGAATTGCAACACGCACTAATGGAAGGCACATACGGAGTTACTTTAGCCACTTTGGTAGTAGGACAACCATTTGAAATTACCACAGTATAGGTAGTGGCCGAGTCAATATTTACATTGATGGTATCGTTGGTACCACCTGTATTCCACAAATAAGTAAACGGGCCGGAGCCTAATGGAGTGGCTGTAATATGAGTAGGGGTATTTCCGCAGCCGGGTATATATTTTATAATACCTCCCGGATAGTTTGTTTCCGCTATTTTAAAAGAATCGGTAACTGTGCAACCCAGGCTATTTTCTGCTGTTACATATATCGTTGTATCCGCATTAATAGCACCGGTTATGATAGTAGTACTTGTTGAACCATTGCTCCACCTATAGTTAGTCGGATTGTTTGAACTACTAACGTTCAATGTATCTTTTATCCCTTTACATTTCCAGTTTGTACCGGTTATTACCGGCTTCGGCAGCGGAATTACGGTAACTGTTACGGTATCTTTCAAGCTGTCACAAATTCCATACGTAGTTACAATATACTTGGTGGTGATTAATGGGGTTACACCAACAGATGATGTAGTTGCCCCTGTGCTCCATTTATACCTTAAGCCACTCCCGTTTGCTCTATCCATAAGGTTAGCATTTATTCCGGGACATATTGAATCGGGTACAGCGCTAACAAGTGCTGTTTGTGCAGGCCGTATATGAACTGTAAAAACAGTATCGCCGATGCAACCATTCTTGGTTATTGTTAAGGTGTAGGTAGTGGTGGATAAGGGTGCAACTTTTATACTATCGGTGGTCTGGCTTGTGCTCCAGGTGTACGTTGTTCCACCGCTTCCAACAAGCAACGCAGTATCGCCTTTGCAAATACTGTCATTTGGTGAAGAAATAGTTGCGTTCGCTACTTTCACAAAAACCGTATCTGCCTGCCTGTAATCACCGGGGCAAGTTGCCACATAAAAAACAGTTGTGGTATGAATAACGGGAGTAGTGTACGATGGCCCTGTTCCCAACAGGTTGCCTCCTGTCAGGGAGTCGTACCATTCTATGGTTGTACCTGCTGGAACCGTACCCGATAAAGTTGCGTTCAGTGTGGCAGTGTTATTACTGCATATTGAATCGTTATTGGCAGAAATTATAAAATTTGTTACGTGGCTGGTATCGCCCGGCCCACCCTGTGTGGCGCCATTTGCAGGAAAAGTAGGAAGTGTGGCCGTTAACCCATTAGGGCCGCCATTAACCTGTTCCGTAATGCTGCCGTTTGATATGGCAATATATCCGCCGCTGCCGCCACCACCGGGGCCTTCCGCTTCGGGTGCCGTATTTGTTTGGTTGCCCCCGGTTGCTCCATTAGCTTCCAGCGTTACACCGGAAATAGCACCCGTTGAATTAACTATTATTGTACCACCTGCACCTGCACCGCCCGGTCCATCGCCCGGAGCTACTGAATCAGAAACTCCATTGTGTCCGTTGGCCAGAATTATACCATTGCCCGATATAGTTCCATAGCTTACAAGGTAGATCATTCCGCCGCCATTTCCACCGGGGCCGGCATGGTTATTATCTTCACTGCCTGCGCCGCCACCGCCGCCAAAAAACAATCTTCCTGTTGTATAATCCAATGGATGTCCGCCTCTGCCGCCTACAGATCTTCTATCGTCGCCACCCCAACTGGGATCACCGGGAGGATCCGTTAACGGGTCTTGTGTATTGCTCCAGGTATATCCGCCCCTGCCGCCGCCTGCTCCTATAAAAGAAGACATCCAGGTGTATTCCAGGTTCCAGGCTGTAATATAGTTCGGATTGCTGATGTCTGGGATGCCAAATCCGTTTATCCATCCTGAAACATTGCCGCCATTTGCGCCGCCGCCGCCGCCCGCATTCCATGAATCGCCGCCGCCGCCGCCATTAGCCGGTGCACCCATACAAACACGTCCTCCAAAAACATTATAATCAGATCCGTTGCCTGCAATACTCTCTCCTTTAAATGCACCATTTATATTAGGTTGGTTAGAGGCCACATAAGTTATTCCGGTTGCAATGGAATTACTATTCTGCAAAATCCCTCCCCTAAATCCGCTGGCGGTTGCATTGATTTGTCCGCTGTTATTTATCACTGTATTTCCCAGAACTTCTATAGCTATTATTCCTCCCGATACACTGTCCCAAAAGTCGGGCACTATCTGTCCGCCTGTATTTATGGTAAGGCTGCTGTAGCGGGGAATCCTTACTATCTGGACCTTTCCGGCAGCCGTATAATTATTGACTAAAGGGCAGGTTAAATTTATAGTGGTGCCATTGGGCACAGACAACACCTCCCTGATTTCATTATTACCGCAGTTATTATAATTTAATACGGCACCCCAACTACTGTCATTCGGTGTAGAAATATGAGTATTAAGCGGGTCGGGGGTACCATTAATGGTTGCACCCTGCATTTGAATAATCATAACCAGGTCTCCGGAAGCAAGGTTGCCCGGAAAACGCCCGTGCGAATTAAGTGCGCTGCCGGCAACGGTTATTGAGGTATTACCAATGGCAGCATCGGCTGTAAGGGCTGTGTACTCATTAACTGTAATAGTGGAAGAAACCACTTCAGGGCCACTTTTTC
>Ga0206858_1187_pt2 | contig 14063 bp, 12 predicted proteins | sample Alteio_BWOrgCont_46_FD_152622 | JGI IMG/M metagenome (GOLD analysis project Ga0206858, IMG submission 152622) | Enriched cells from forest soil in Barre Woods Harvard Forest LTER site, Petersham, Massachusetts, United States -... | ecosystem: Environmental > Terrestrial > Soil > Temperate forest >... | reverse complement strand
CGAATGCAGATGCGTTAAAAAAACTATGTTTCGATATAAAAAATCATATACACGACCACGTTATAATACTTTGCAGTAACATTGATGGCAAAGCATTTACCGCAATCGGAATTGCTGATACCGTAGCAGCAGCTAAAAATTTAGATGCATCTAAAATTATAAAAGAACATATCGCCCCATTAATAAAAGGCGGCGGCGGCGGACAAAAAACCCTTGCAACTGCAGGCGGACAGGATACGAGTAATCTCAAAGCCGTAATAGAAAAAGTAAAAGCATTATTGTAATCAATAGAAGAATATACCCACAACCCCGACGGCAGCTAAAAGCCCCGTCGGCGGTTAAAGTGGAGTTCTTAGTTTATACTAATCTCACCGTATAGCCCAACCCCCGTCAGGGTTTTCAACCGCTGACGGGGGTTACGGATTCCCCTTTTCCAAAACTTTTGTTAAAGCAAATAATTCATTTCCGAAATGTTTCGTAATTCGGATTTTATTTCTATTTTTGAACTACTAAATATTTCGTAGATTAAAATACACAACATGAAAAAAATATTCTTAGCCGCTGCTGTGCTGGGTTTTACAACTTTGTCGCAGGTGTTTGCGCAAGAGGATGCACCTAAACCTGATAATAAAAGCGAAGAAATTATTATCCGCAATAAAGGAGAAAATAATATGAACCTGACCGTTCAAATAAACGGTGATTCTATTACTGTTAACGGCAAACCGCTTAATCAATTTGTAGATAGCGTTGTAACGATCCGCAAACGAAAGATGATAATACATGATGGTGACAGGGCGATGGCATTTGATTTTGACAATAATAACTGGCAAAAACAAATGGATGAAGCGCAAAATAATTATCACCGCCAATGGAAAAAATCGAAAGAATCGAGCCGCCCTTTTTTAGGTGTAACAACAGAGAAAACAGATGGTGGTGTAAAAGTTATAGAAGTAGTTGCATCAAGCGCAGCCGAAAAAGCCGGGATTAAAGAAGGCGATATCATTACCAAAATAAACGACAAGCAAATTGAGGATCCGGAAATGTTATCAGCTACAATAGTGGCTATGAAACCAAAAGATGAAATCAAAGTATATTACAAACGGAACGGCAAACAAAAAAGCAGCAAAGCCATATTAGGCGAAAGAAAGGAATCAACAACAATGACGTATTCTTTTCAAATGCCGGATATGCCCGAACTACCTGAAGTGCCCGAAGCTCCTGAGTTACAGGGAATGCAGGATATGATGCATAATAATTTTGGCATGATGCCAAGGCAAAAAAAATTAGGGTTAAAAATTCAGGACACGGAAGATGGAATGGTAAAAGTGATTGATGTAGAGGATAGCTCTGCTGCTGCAAAAGCGGGCATATTGAAAGATGATATCCTTACAGAAATTGATGGCAAAAAAATAAACAATACTGATGATGCCCGCGAACAATTGCATCCCGAAGAAGGAAAAAATACATACGAGGTTAAAATAAAAAGAAATGGTACAGAGATGAGTTTTACCATTAAAATCCCCAAAAAATTAAAAAACCGCCAATTTATAATCCGAACAATTAAAACTTTAAGTGTATCCCGACAGTGCTTAGTGCTGCCGGGATTTTTTATTGCTAAATATCAATTAAGTGTTTTAATCCCGGAAAAGATTATTTCTGATAATGCAACCGGCTACTGTTTTTTATTATCTGTATTCCTACTACACATCTCTTGATCAATCAGGATAAGGAATGTTTTAGTAACCATTTTTAACCAAAACAAAAAACATGAAAAAACTAATTTTGAGTTTAGCAATTATTGTAATTGCTAGTCTATCAGCAACAGCACAAACAGAAAAAGGAAGTTGGCTGATTGGTGGCTCTGCAAGCTTTTCTTCCAGTACCGGTTCCACGAGTCTTTCGATTGAGCCCAAAGCGGGCTATTTTTTTTCCAATAATTGGGCTGCGGGCTTAGGCCTTAACTTTACATCACAAAGTTCGGATGGCTTTAGTACTACCGCTATTATAGGAGCACCTTTTATTCGCTATTACTTTCTTCCTTTGGGAGACAATGTCAAATTGTTTGGAAACGGCTTAATTGGTATTGGCAACATTTCAGGTGGAGGATCTTCAAGTTTTACTACCTGGCAATTATCAGCCGGACCGGCAGTTTTCCTTAATAAACACACCGCACTGGAATTTGCTTTGGCTTATGGAGGAAATAAATATTCAGGGTCAGGGGCTATTAATACTTTCGCCTTTTTAGTAGGATTTCAAATACACCTGCCCGGTAAAGGAAAAAAATAAAAAGCATAGTTTTATCTTGAAAGGCTACCAATACGGTAGCCTTTTGTATTCTATCCCGTTTTATCAGGAACGAACTATAATAGCCCTTTTGCTTACCTTTGCCACCGTGATAAAAAATGACAAATACGAAGTAGTAATCGGGCTGGAAGTGCATGCCCAATTATTAACCAAGACAAAACTGTTTTGTGGCGATAGTGCTGCATTTGGTGCAGATGCCAATACGCATATAAGCCCGATAACATTGGCACATCCCGGCACCTTGCCAAGGATGAACAAACAGGCTATTGAATATGCCATTAAATTAGGACTTGCATTGGATTGTGAAATTGAACAACACAATTATTTTGCCCGTAAAAATTATTTCTACCCTGATTTGCCGAAAGGTTATCAGGTAAGTCAGCATACTACTCCGATTTGTAAAAACGGATTTGTAAAAATTAAAGTGGGTGATGCTGAAAGAGCTGTTCGTTTAAACCGCATACATATTGAAGAAGATGCCGGAAAAAGTTTGCATGATGTAGATGAACATTTTACATCGGTAGATTTAAACCGTGCCGGCGTTCCGTTATTGGAAATTGTATCCGAACCGGATTTGCATAGCAGCGATGAAGCATTTGCTTATCTGACTGAATTGAGAAAACTGGTTCGTTGGATAGATGTATGCGATGGCAATATGGAAGAAGGAAGTATGCGTTGCGATGCAAACGTTTCAGTTCGTTTAAAAGGCGATACCAAATTAGGAACAAGAGTTGAAGTAAAAAACCTGAACAGTATCCGTAACGTAAAAAGAGCGATTGACTTAGAAGCAAATCGTTTGATTGATATTGTGGAAGCCAACGGAAAAATCATTCAGGAAACAAGAAGCTTTGATGCAGATAATAATACAACCTTCTCGTTGCGCAGTAAAGAAGAAGCCGATGATTACCGCTATTTTCCGGAACCGGATTTAACACCGTTTCATATTACCGATGAATTTTTGCAACAGGTACGGGAATCATTGCCTGCGCTATCTTCTTCATTAGAGAAAAAATATACTGAAGTATTTAATTTGCCTGAATACGATGCAAAAGTGATTTGTGAAGACAAAGACCAGGTGAATTATTTTGAAGGAATTATAAAAGATACAACCAATTATAAAGCTGCTGCCAATTGGATTATGCAGCCTATCAAATCTTACTTAAATGCAAATAGTATTGAGTTGATTGCATTTCCACTAACTCCAAAAAAGATTGCTGAGTTAATTCAATTAGTAGATGGAGGTAAAGTAAGTTATACGGTTGCTTCTACTAAAATATTCAATGCGTTGTTATCAGGCGATACAACAAAAGATGCTTTGCAGGTAGCAACTGAATTAAACTTATTACAGGAAAGCAACACCGATTCACTAACCGCATGGGTAGATGAAGTAATTGCTAAAATGCCGGATAAGGTTAAAGAATATAAATCCGGTAAAAAAGGGTTGATTGGTTTGTTTGCCGGCGAAGTAAAAAAACTAAGCAAAGGCAAAGCAGATATGGGGTTGGTAAATAAATTATTGGCTGAAAAATTAAATTGATTTTAATGAAAAAAGTTATTGTAGTTATAGCAAGTGCCTTGTTTTTATTCTCCTGCAAAAACCAGGCAGACAAAGGAAAGTTTACAATAACCGGCGAAATAAAAAATGCTCCTGATCAAAAAATCTATCTCGAAGAATTATACTTTAGTGATAAAGACCCCCAGGTGCTGGATACCGTTGATTTAAAAGGTGGTAAATTCTCTGCATCTGCATTCGCATCGGAAGAAGGGCTTTACAGGCTTCGCCTGGAAAACAGCAAGGGCAATGGGTTTATCTTCATCAACGATAAAGCGGATATTAGTTTTGAAAGTGATTACACCAACCCAACGCTGCAAAACACTTCGTTCAATACATACGCCAATTCATTATTAAAGAATTTCTTTACAACACTGGATACGCAACGCAATATAGTTGCTGACGCCGATGCCGCAGTTGATAAATTAAAAACCGACAAAGCAACGGATAGCCTTATAAATATCGCAACTAAAAATTTTACTGCAAAAGACGAAGCCTATAAAAATTATATCATCCATTTTATTGATACGGTCTCTGATCCGATAATGGCTGTTTTTGCGTTGGGCTATACCAGTAAAATAGATCCTAACAAATTGGCAAAGCCGGTTGCTAACTTAACAACACGTTTCCCAAAAAACACTGTTATTGCTACTACCGTTACACAATACAATCAACTGGTTACACAATTTAATGCCACCCCGCATGTAGGTGGTATAGCACCGGATATTAATTTGCCCGATACCAGTGGTAAATTATTTTCTTTAAAAAGCTTGAGAGGCAAATATGTATTGATTGATTTTTGGGCAAGCTGGTGCAGCCCTTGCCGACACGAAAACCCGAATGTGGTAGCAGCTTACAATCAATATAAAGATAAAAACTTCACCGTATTAGGCGTATCGCTGGATAATGATAAGCAGGCATGGATAGATGCAGTAAATGCAGATAAACTAACCTGGAACCATATCAGCGATTTACAAAGCTGGAACAGTTCGGTCGTAAATCTTTATGGCTTTAATTCAATTCCGTATAGTGTTTTGATTGATCCTGATGGTAAGATTATTGCATTGGGCGATGAATGGAAAACCAAGTTGCCGGAAGTTTTAAAATAATTCTTCCTTTAGCAGATTTACATTTCTTTTAAAAGTAAGCAATAGAAATAGAGCATGATGACGTTTTTCATCTACGCTTTCCAATCAATATCCCTTATAAGTATCCGGCGAAAAAACTTCTTTAAATAAAAAATCGCCATTGGTATTGTTGTAGCAATATATTATGGTAACACTGGAGTCTCTAAACATTTTACAGGATGGTGTATTGATGAATTCGTCGAATAGTTTAGCCTTTACTTTCTCCTTTACAGTCGCCATGTCAAATTTGGTTGTATCAAATTCTGTTGCGTAATTAAATTGCAAGGTCTTATTAGGCAATACAGATACACTTGTTATTTTCGTTAGCGCATCCAGTTGTTTGGGGCATCTTTTATTCAGGCTATCAGCAGAAGCTACTAAAATTTCATTAATCGTTGGCTTATGTTTAAGCAGCAGGTTACAGGAAAAAAGAATAGTAGAAACTAAAAAAATGCCGGCAATCTTTTTCATACAGGTTTTATTAAATGAAATATAATAAAACTAAGATAAGTATAAAATATCTATCGCAACACCATCTGCCTGTCTGCATCCAACTTAATCAATATAAAAAGTAAAATGGTAAAGGTTAATAGCGAGGAACCGCCATAACTTATTAGTGGCAATGTAATACCGATAACAGGTGCAAGCCCGATTGTAACACAAATATTTACAGATACGTGAAAGAAAATAATTCCGGCAACGCTATACGCATACACCCGGGAAAAAGTACTTCGTTGCCGTTCGGCTATATATACAATGCGAAATAGTAAGCCGAGATAAAGCAACATCAATAAAGCGCTTCCTACAAAGCCAAAATTTTCGCCAACGGAAGTAAATATAAAATCGGTATGTTGCTCCGGTACAAAATCTCCCTGCGTTTGCGTGCCTTGCAAAAAGCCTTTACCTAAAAAGCCTCCGGACCCAATGGCAATTTTGGATTGCTTTACATTATAATCCTGTTGCCTTTTTTTCTGTTCTTTTATTTTTGCTTCGGCTTCGTTTACTACTTCGTCCTTATTGGCAAAAGGATTGTCCACGCCCACCATGCTAAAGATCCTGTCTGCCTGATAACCTTTGAACACATGCTTAAAAACAAACGGAATACCAACGCCTACAAACAAACTACAAAAAAGCCATACACCGGCAATCATTGCCAGCAACTCTCTATTACGCCTGAAGATGGTTCTGCGAAGAAGGAAAATAATAACCAATGCAAGTATGGAAAAGCCAATGATCAATGTCTTTGCCGAAAACAATAAGGATACTACCAATAATACACCCATTGCTGCACCTACTACTAAATAACCCGGAGGCAATCCTTCACGATACATGGGTATTAGAAAAGCAAAATATACTAATGCCAACCCGGTTTCACCTTGAAGGATGGAAAGAACCGTTGGAGTAAATACCAATGCTGCCGCAATCAATTGCGATTTCTGCTTTCGAAAATCTACTTCCTGCTGACTTAAAAATTTTGCCAATACAAGCGCTACGAATATTTTACAAAGTTCTACGGGTTGCAGGTTCATAAAACCAAGCGGTATCCAGCTTTTAGAACCTTTAATTTCTTTCCCTACCACAAAGGTTGCCAGGATAAGCAGTATGCCGGCAAAATAGGAGAGATTGGCGGTGGCGGTAAAAAGTTTACTATCAATTAATAAAATAAAAATGGCAATTACTCCGCAAGCCATAAAATAGAAAAGCTGTTTGCTGTAATTCTTTTTAAAGCCAAGAAAGGATTGTATTACTCTATCACCCGTTTTATACTCAACCGAAAAAATGCAGAGTAGCCCCACCATTACCAGTAAGACATACAATCCTACCATTACCCAATCTACCCCTTTTGCTATTACCGGTTTTTGTTGATACATTTTATAAATTAATTATCCTATCGTTTAACGGTGTCTTTTTTGTTTTTATTTTTTTCATCGGGCAAGATGGCCTGCAGCCTTTCTTTTAATATATGCTTGTCATCTTTCTTAGCCGGTGCGGTTGTGGTTGTTGGAGACTTTTCCAGTTTATCTATTGTCTCATCATCATCGCCATCATCAATTCCTGTTGTATCCCGTATATTTTTTATATACCCTTTTGCAAAAAGGTAAGCCGAATCTTTTGCATGCGATGCTGAATCCTGTGAGCGTATTGCTATATCAATTCTTTTAGGAATCAGGTTTAGGTTTGCAAAATGTTCAACCAATGCAAGCCGTTTTGGATCAGTAATAGAATCCTTTAAATATTTTTCTATCATCAACCCAACGATTGGCGCAGCATACGTACCTCCAAATTTACCACTGTTTTCTACTACGCACATAATCGCAATTTTTGGATTATCCCTTGGAGCAAAGCCGCAGAAGAATGCGTGATTGGGTTGTTTTACGCCACGATAATAATTTTCAACCGTACCTGTTTTTCCGCAGATAACAATGCCGGGTATTTTTGCACCAACACCTGTACCTCTATCTACCACACCCTGCATACCATCATGCACAACTTCAAAAATGCTATCCGGAATATCAGTTGGCCGTATTTTCTTTTTGTACTTATCCAGCAATCCATATTTATCGCCTCCTTCAATAGAGTCAACCACATGCGGAATATAATACCAGCCATTGTTGGCGATATAGGCCATTTCATTCGCAACCTGTAAAGGCGTTACACTTACTTCCCCTTGTCCGATACTTACCGAACGGAACGTACAATAGTTCCAATGCCCATCGCCATATACTTTATTAAAATAAGTTGGCGTAGGAATATTGCCTTTTTTTTCTGAAGGCACATCTACACCTAAGGTATGACCTAACCCGAACGCATACATGTAATTATCCCAGGCTCTTAAACTGCTGTCAACCGTTGGATATTTTGGATTATTGATTACCCGTTGCATAACGGTAGCGAAATAAGTGTTATCCGAAATAGTAATGGCATTTTTTAAATCAAAAGTTCCTTTATCCAAACATTTCATTGGCTTGCCACCACCACAACCGTAGAAGGCTCCGGTACAGGTTACTTTAAACTCGGTGGTAATCATCTTTTCATGTAAAGCAACCAATGCCTGCAAAGTTTTAAAAGTAGAACCCGGTGAATAAGTTGCACTTACCGTTCTGTTCAATAATGGCAATGCAGGATTTAAAAATAATTGTGAAAAGTGTTTGCGTCTTTCACTACCCGTTAAAAAGTTAGGTTTATATGTAGGAGCACTTACCATTGCCAATATCCCTCCCGTTCTTGGATCTACGGCTACTATAGAGCCGAGTTTGTTTTGCATCAGCTTTTCACCTAGCTTTTGCAAATCGACATCGATGGAAGTATATAAACTGTTTCCGGCTATGGCTGCTGTATCATATTTTCCTTTCTCCAGTTTTTCTGTAAGGCGGTTTTTATTATCCCGTTTCCAATATTCAATACCACGTTCGCCCATTAACACTTTTTCGTAGGTGCGTTCAATACCCGTCATGCCTGCGTAATCGCCGGATGCATAGCCTTCGTCCTTATGTTTTTTTAAGAAGTTGGTATCTACTTCAGCCGTATAGCCCATTACGTTGGCAGCTACATCATCCGGGTAATGACGTACGGAACGTTCCTGTAAATAAAATGCAGGCACAAAGCGATACATTTCTTCATCCAGTCTTGCTTTTAATTCATCGCTTAACAATGGTTCAAAAACGGATGGGCGGCTTTTGGTGTTTTTAAAAATGATATCGGTTATCCTTTTTTTGAATTGTGCGGTATCAATATTTAAAATTTCGCAAAGGACTGCAGTATCGATACCTTTTAGCTTGGATGGCATTACCATCAAATCGTAAATAGTAGTGTTGTCGAGGATTACTTTTCCATGGCGGTCATAAATAATACCACGATCGGGATAAATAATTTTTCTGGCGATGCCCTGATCCAACGCCATTATCATGTATTTTTTAGAAACAATCTGCAACATAAACAGCCTGCCAATAATGACAAGAAACATGGCTATAAAAATTAGCCGTATCACATTTTTCCGAGACTGATTAAAGACAGACATATTATAAAGTAAAAATTCAAAAAATGTTCAATACTCAATGTTCAACTTTCAATGTTCAAATTATCCTCCACTACGTCTCGTAAAATCTTGTAAATCCTTTAATCAAAAAAATCAAGATTCAGACAACCTCCGCTTTGGTAAAACCTGCATAAAGGTATGCCGTACAAGAGTGCGACGCAAGAATGCTTAATAGTAATCCGATGCTAAGTACAAAAAAATTAAACATTCATAAATCAAGAACAAGGTGTAATATCAAATGCTCTGCTTAATTATCAATTACCAATTATTAATTAAATAGTGTTCGTCCTGAATTTTTGTTTGCGGTTAAAGAATAATTCAGTGGCTAAAATCAATAATAAACTAATTGCAGCAGAGAGTAATGTTTTGATTAAGAAATACCAGATGTTGGCGAATTGCCAGGCTTCGAGGAGGAACAGCCAGCCATTGTGGATGAGTGTAAGCGTGCCTACATATACCATGTATGGTACAAAGCCGCCCATGCTTTTGGCAGAAGGTTCTTCGTAATTGGTGTCGGAACCTTCCTGCGGAATTAAGATACTGATGATAAACGGACGTATGTAAGCGATTAAAACGCAGGCTGCAGCATGAAAGCCGGGATTGTGCCGGAAACTATCTAAGGTAACACCCAGTATAAAAGCTATTATCATTTGTGAGCTGCGGCTCATATTAAAAGGCAGCCATAAAATGAAAAGGAAATAAATGTAAGGTGTTACCAGGTAATTAATATGTATCCTGTCTAATACATACACCTGTACGAGTATGAATAGAATGAAACGGAATATATTTTTTACCAGTGTACTCATTTAGTAAATGCTTATTGGTCTTGTTTTTTTACTTTATCCAGCAACTTATTTATTTCATCTCTTTTTAAATCTTCTAATGCATATACAAACTGCAGATTGTAAAAGTTAGCGGCAGAGCGTACGTTTATTGTAAGGTTGTTGGTGCTTTTATCTGTAATGATTTCTTCTACTCTTCCTATTAATTGTCCGTATGGGAATGTAGGTGTGTAGCCACTTGTAACGATGCTATCACCTTTTGCAATTTTGGCACTTTTGCGTATGCCGGTTAACTGCAGCAGGTTCGGTTCTTTCCCGTCCCAGGTAATGGTACCTACGTCTTTTGCTTTTTTTAGCTGGGCGCTAATCTTACTGTCTTTGTTTAGTAAGCTCATTACTACTGCATACTTATCGCTTACATCGGTAACAATGCCTACTACACAATTGGTAACGTCCACCACACCCATTTCTTTTTTTATGCCGGCGTTTGCACCTCTTCCCAGTTCGATATAATTGCTTTGCAGTGTTACTGAATTGTACACCACTTTGCTTTCTAAATAATTGAACTTGCGGTATTGGGTTAATGAATCAATCCGAATGGTGTCGAGTACAATTTTGCTGGTAGTGTCGGGCAGGTCGAAATCTATTTTTAATTTATTGTACAGGCGTTGATTGGCCTGGACTAACGAATCGTTGGTTCTTTTCAACTGCAGGTAATATTCTGCTTTATTGTATTGAGCACTTACCTTACCGGTAATTTCATTCATGTATGCAGAGCCAACTGCATTATGAAAACTATTATAATGAACGATTAAGTAAATGCTAAAAATCTGCAATGAGAGGAATAGCAGAAAATTAAAATAACGCCGGATGAAGAGAAAAATGTTACGCAAAGGAAATGAATTTTTCGAATCCCGAAATCCAGCTACAAGTTAGCAAGATCCAAGTTTCCGGGAGCTGTTATTTAACGCATCACAAATGGATACCTGTCGTAATTTTTTAAAGAGATACCAGTACCTCTTACCACACTCTTTAACGGATCGTCTGCAATATGAACAGGTAGTTTAATTTTTGCAGCAATACGTTTATCAAGGCCTCGCAGCAATGCACCGCCACCGGTTAAGTACAAACCTCTTCTGTAAATATCGGCCGCCAATTCCGGAGGAGTTGTTTCCAACGCTTTAAGGATTGCTTCTTCTATTTTGAAAATGCTTTTATCCAATGCTTCTGCAACTTCCTGATAACTTACCATTACCTGCTTAGGGATACCCGTTACAAGATCGCGGCCATTTACAGGAATATCATCCGGAGGATTGTCTAAATCTTTCATAGCGGCTCCTACCTGAATTTTAATTTGCTCGGCCGTGCGCTCACCAATCAATAAACTATGATAACGACGCAATGCTTCCATAATGTCGGCTGTAAATTCATCACCGGCAATACGGATACTTTGGTCGCAAACAATACCTGCTAATGCAATTACAGTAATGCCTGTTGTACCACCACCGATATCGATAATCATATTCCCTACCGGTTCCTCTACATCGATACCGATACCTAATGCTGCTGCCATTGGCTCATGAATCAGATATACTTCTTTTGCACCTGCCTGTTCAGCACTATCCCTTACGGCACGTTTTTCAACTTCTGTAATGCTGCTTGGTATGCAAATCATCATCCTCCAGCTTGGCGCAAATAATGGTTTTTTAGGATAGATCATTTTGATCATTTCCCGGATCATTAATTCGGCCGCATTGAAATCAGCAATTACGCCATCTTTCAACGGACGAACGGTGCGGATGCTTTCATGCGTTTTTTCGTGCATCATCAAAGCCTTTTTACCAACCGCCAATATGTTTTTTGGATTATTTCTGTCTAACGCTACGATAGAAGGTTCGTTTACAACCACTTCATCGTTAAAAATGATAAGGGTATTTGCAGTACCCAAATCCATAGCAATCTCTTTAGTGAAAAAATTAAATAAGCCCATGTTTATATGTAGAAAATCGAATTGTAATTAATGTGGGCAAAGTTGGCGATATTTATTTGAATAAACAATGCCAAACCCTTTATTTTTCACGACTTTAAGGAATTATTTCATTATCCCAATTTTCTATTTGATTTAGATGATTGAATAATTGAATTCCTTTTAAATTTAAAAGCTGCTAAAAGTACAGCCGAGAGCGATTTAAGAAGCTGCTATTTAAATTCAAAACCGATATCTTCCCTAAAATAAATGCCGTCAAAATATATTTGCTCAAGCAGGTAATTCGACTGTTCTACGGCTTCCTGGATTGTATCTCCAAAAGAAGTAACTGCCAATACACGGCCACCATTGGTAACCACATTATCGCCATCGTTTTTTGTACCAGCGTGAAAAACAATAGAGCCTTCCAGCGTTTCGCCCAATCCTTCTATTATTTTACCTGTTTCATGATCATTTGGATAGCCGCCGCTTACGGCCATTACTGTAGCCGCAGCCAGTACTTCGGTTTCGATGGTTACATCATCCAGTCTTTGTTCTGCAGTGGCCAATAATAATTCAACCAAATCATTTTTAATCCTTGGGATGATAACTTCTGTTTCCGGATCGCCCAAACGGCAGTTGTATTCTATTACCAAAGGATCGCCTTTCACATTAATGATCCCTATAAAAACAATTCCTTTATAATCCAGTTTTTCTTTTTGCAAACCATGGATTGTAGGTTCTACAATCCGCATTTTTATCTTGTCTAAAAAAGCAGTATCTGCAAATGGCACAGGGCTTACAGCGCCCATCCCGCCTGTATTTGGACCACTATCGGCTAAGCCTATACGCTTATAATCTTTCGCTTCGGGCAATACAACATAATTAATGCCGTCTGTTAAAACAAACACACTTAATTCAATGCCATCTAAAAATTCTTCTATCACCACTTTCTTCCCGGCTTCGCCAAATTTCGACATCTGAATCATTAATTCAAACTCTGCCAATGCCTCTACATGATTGTAACAAATAATAACGCCTTTGCCTGCCGCCAATCCATCTGCTTTTAATACTATTGGCAATGGATGATTGCGGATATATTCAACGCCTTCATTATAATTGGCAACGGTGAATTCCCTATAACCGGCTGTAGGTATTTTATAGCGGCGCATAAACGCTTTTGCGTATGCTTTGCTTCCTTCCAACTGTGCTGCTTCCTGCGATGGGCCTATTAAATGAATATGTGCTGTGGCAGGATTTTTTTTTTAAAGAAATCGTAGATGCCCTTTACCAGCGGCTCTTCAGGGCCAACAAATACCATGTCAACTTTTTTTTCCAAACAAAAAGCTGCCAGTTTATCAAATTCAGTTATTTTAATAGGGATGTTTTCTCCGCAAAGATTTGTTCCGGCATTTCCGGGGGCGATAAACCAGGCAAGCGCATGTTCCCTGCCTCCGCTTCCAATCAACAAAATTTTCATTACTCAAGTTTTTAAATAGAATGTGGTTTCAATCGGCAAAAATAACGTTGCTGTTATTTTTTACACAATTATTTTATAAACGGTGATGGGATAACTCATTTGGCGTTTTTTAAAATATGAAAACTGTTATGGTTTGCTAATAAGAATTTTGGTAATTTGAGGTATAAATGCAATTCACTAAATGTAATTCTATATGGATACAACTACTTTAACAACTGAAGCAGAACAACTGGAAAAAGCAAAGTTTCCAAAAGCGGTACCTTATATTATAGGAAATGAAGCAGCAGAACGCTTTAGTTATTATGGCATGCGGGCTATCCTTAGTACATTTTTGGTTGCCCAGTTTTTTAATCCGGCCAACAATCCTTTAATGCAGGCTACTGCAGAGGCTAAAAGTAATGAGCAGGTCCATTTTTTTGTAGCGTTGGCTTACTTTATGCCATTGGTTGGAGGTATTTTGGCGGATGCTTTTTTTGGGAAATACAAGACCATTTTTTTTGTTTCTATTTTATATTCAATCGGGCATTTAATTTTGGCTGTATCTACCCATAATCTTACAGTGTTTACAATAGGCCTGATTGTAATTGCAATAAGTGCAGGCGGTATAAAATCATCCGTATCAGCAAATGTGGGCGACCAGTTTGGCAAGGAAAACCAACACTTAATGAGTAAGGTATATGGTTGGTTTTATTTTAGCATCAATGCCGGTTCTGTATTCAGCACTCTTCTTATCCCTTATTTATATAAGAACTATGGTGCTGATGTTGCATTTGGCGTTCCGGGTATTTTGATGGCTTTAGCTACAATTGTTTTTTG
>Ga0206858_1188_pt1 | contig 14080 bp, 12 predicted proteins | sample Alteio_BWOrgCont_46_FD_152622 | JGI IMG/M metagenome (GOLD analysis project Ga0206858, IMG submission 152622) | Enriched cells from forest soil in Barre Woods Harvard Forest LTER site, Petersham, Massachusetts, United States -... | ecosystem: Environmental > Terrestrial > Soil > Temperate forest >... | reverse complement strand
TGCCAGATTGTTTCTTTTTCATGTAGGCCTGATATTCGTCCTGTAGTCTTTTCGCTTTAGCGCTATATTCTTGTTGGAATTGATTTTCTTTTTGTTGAATTTCACTGTTAAAGTCCTTCATCAGCATATAGCCTGCATTAATGCTATCTGCGTTTACGTATGCAACACGCAAGAGTTTATTTTTTCCCATGGAGGATTCAGCGCCTCCGTCTTGTCCCATACTCTTTTTCATATTATTGAACATGACAAAAAGGATAATTACAAGTACAAGTAGAATGGCATTAAGAGCAATTGACAGGTTTTTCATTTGTTTGTTTTTTTATTGTTTATTCTTGTTTTCCAAAAGGTATAGTAACTTGCGAATTCAATTCCATGGGCTCTCTACCTTTCATGGCAGGTTTCCATTTGGGCATCAAATTTACAATTCTTATGGCTTCTTCGTCACATCCATAGCCAAGAGATTTTGAAATTTTGGGTTTTATAATGCTTCCATCTATAGCTACGGTAAAGTATACCTCTACAGCACCTGAAATATCCTGTTTTTTTGCTTGTTTGGGGTATTGAGTATGTTTCTTAATAAAAGCAGCAAGTGAATCATTTCCACCCGGAAATTGAGGAAGCGTGGGCAATGGGTTAGCCAAGCCTGTATGCCTTTGTGGTGTAGGGCCGGATCTGCTTTTTGAAGTATCCTGGGAAAAGGAAGTTATACTCATCAAAAAGAAAAATAATAATAAAAGGCTTTTAGCTTGTTTCATGGGTTACAAAGGTAAAGATTCTTTCATCACAATTTTTCCTGAATCAGGATTGCCAGCCTTTCGGGAGTAATGTCATATTCCAGTTCACCTTTATGGGATAATGAAATGGAACCTGTTTGTTCGGAAACAACGATAACAACCGCGTCCGATTTTTCAGTAATACCCACTGCAGCACGGTGCCTCATTCCCAGGTTGCCCGGAAAATTTGTTCTTTCAGAACTTGGCAGCACACAACGAACGGCATGTATCTTGTTGTTTTGAATAATGATGGCCCCATCATGCAAGGGGCTATTTTTATAAAAGATGCTTTCTAATATTGCTTCCGTTATGTTTGAGTCAATAATATCGCCTGTTTGAGAGTAAAAGGAAAGGTCAGAGTCATGAGCAATTACTATTAACGCCCCTGTCTTCTGCTCGCTCATGTTGCGGCAGGCTTTTATAAGCGGATGAACATCCAAAGGCCTTTTATCGCTCATTTGCAGCATCAGGAAATTTTTGGTGAAATTCCTCCGGTTAAAAAATTCGGTTTTACCAATTAGTAGCAGAAATCTTCTTAATTCCTGCTGAAATACGATAATGATGGCAATAATACCTACATTTATAAAACCGCCAAGTATACTGCTTAATAAGGTCATGTCAAATGCTTTTACAATAAGCCATAACACATAAAGTAAAATCATTCCGATAAGAATATTTATGGCAGTAGTACCTTTTACTAAGTTATAAAGCTCATAAAGTAAAACGGCCACCAGCAGAATATCTATGGCATCAATAAAACGGAATGTTATAAATAGCGTCAGCATTATTCTTGGGTAGTGTTTGGAGATAAATATTGCTTAACCATTCGAATTACTTGGTTGGCTTCCTTTACATCATGTACTCTTAAAATAGCAGCACCTTGTATAAGAGCCAGCGTATTAAGAGCGATAGTTCCCGTTAAGGCATTTTCCGGTTTTGTTTTTAAGACTTTGTTGATCATAGATTTACGCGAGAGTCCGGCCATAATAGGTAGCTCAAGACTTTTGAATCTGCCAAGATGCCGGAGTAATGTAAAATTATGTTCAACTGTTTTACCAAATCCAAAACCCGGATCAATGATAATTTGTTCAACTCCGGCTAACTTTAATTTTTCTATCTGCTGCAAAAAGTATTCATAAATCTCTTCCACCACATCCGTATAATGGGGCTCTAACTGCATTGTTTTAGGGGTTCCTTGTATATGCATTAAAACATAAGGCACTTTAAGCTTCCCTACTGTTTTATACATTTCTGCATCCATAGTGCCACCGGAAATATCATTTATCATTGAAGCGCCTTTTTCTATGGTTTCTTTAGCAACAGATGAGTGAAAGGTATCGATAGAGACAGGAGTATGGGGATGATTTTTTACAAGATGTTCCAATACCGGAAGCAGCCTTTGCAGTTCTTCCTCAGGGCTGACATATTCGGCACCCGGGCGGGTAGAAGCAGGACCTAGATCAATAATATCAGCTCCTTCTGAAATAAGTTGTTCCGAACGCGCAATAGCTGCTTGTTGAGAAAGGTATTTTCCTCCATCATAAAATGAATCGGGAGTGATATTAATAACTCCCATCAACAATGGAAAATCAAGGGATAAAGAGGCACCTCCTCTAAATTCCAATCTTGTAGCAGTATTATCTATTTCTTTGGTTTTTGTGTTCATTCGCTTGGTACAAACTTAGTAAAAATGGCCTAAAGAAAAATGGTTGTAAACAGAATTATTTAATTGGAACCAACTCCAATAGAAACTCCATCACATCTACACCATCTGCATAATCTGAAAGTGCCGGAGATTGGGTTTCACCTGCACCAACAAATGGGAGTTCAATATTTACCAGATTTTTTTGAATATTGGTAGAAGCAACAATACATTGAATTTGTTCTTTTATTTCAAGTAATTGCTTGCCTAATTTTTTAATGTCATGATATTCCTCAAAGTTAAGAACTGCGATAGGGGAGCAGGGCGCTGTATTATTGATAACAGCTAAAAAGCCATTATCGGTGAATTTTTTTCCATCCATCAGGTATATAGTGCGGTTATATACATAATTGGAATGGTATTTATTATGATTGATAACATTTTTATACGATTCAATACTCCGGAAAAAAGTATCGAAATTGTACCCTGCGGGCACATAAATTTTAGAAACATTTCTGCAACCAAGCCCGAAGTAACTGAAAATGTCTTTTCCAAGGGTAGTCAGATTCTGGTTTGTTTCTGAACTATCTAAAATAGCTATGCCATTTCGGTTTCTGCGGATGATATGAGGAATATTCCGGAAATAATATTCAAAATGGCGGGCCGTATTATTGCTCCCCGTTGCTATTACTGCGTTTAAAGTACTATTTAGCCTCTCCACAAATTCTATTTTATCTTTCCAATCAGATTCAATTTCTATTAGTTTATTGGCAAGAAAAGGTAGTAATCTTGCATCTGAGTGAGAAAGCTTGGCATGAAGTATGTTTCCGCTTAATAATACGCATACAAAATCATGAAAGCCTGCTAATGGGATATTACCTGCCATAACCACCCCAATTGTTAAAGGTTTGGTGGATTCCATATTAAGTTGAGGGTAGGCAGAGAGCCATTTATTTAAAACATCCCTATCTAACCATAATAAAAGGCCTCTTAGCGCCTGAATTATATTTTCCTTTGTAAACCAGGGGTTTTCCTGCTCTGCCAACAGCAAAATTCTCTCCCATTCCACCTGCTCATTGGCTTTCCCCTCCAGGAAGTTCCGTATTTCTTCTCCCAGCGAGTGGAAGCTGTCTATCGCGTCGTCAAGTTGCATAATATCTATTTATAAAGGGTGCAAAGGTATTACATCTTGCCTTTTCTTATTTTTGTATCCCCTAAACAGCAAATTCATGCAGATATTAAAATTTGGAGGAACATCAGTTGGTTCGGCAGAGCGTATGAAAGCTGTTGCTCAGCTGGTAAATTATCCGGGCCGGAAAATAGTTGTGCTGTCTGCTATGTCAGGCACAACCGACCAGTTGGTGAAAATAACAAAAGCGCTCTTCGAACAGTCTCCTGAGGTAGCATCTCGTTTGATTAAAGAACTTGAGCTGAAATATAAGGACACCATTGAAAAGTTTTTTACCGCGAAACAATACAAGGAAAAGGGTAACGAACTTATTACAGAACATTTCAACCTCTTGCGTTCATTTACTCAGGATGTTTTTACGCATAATGAAGAAAAAACCATTCTGGCAGAGGGTGAGCTGCTCTCTACGGCTTTGTTTCACTATTATTTGGAAGAGCAGAAAATACCCTCTGTGTTATTACCTGCACTTAACTTTATGCGGATCGATGAGAACAGCGAACCGGACCTTGATTATATAGAAGAACATCTCAAAAAGGAATTGACGAAGTACTCCGGAGCCGAGTTGTTTATTACTCAAGGGTATATTTGCCGCAATGCATTTGGACAGGTAGATAACTTGAAAAGGGGTGGCAGTGATTATACGGCTTCGCTTATTGGAGCTGCTATAACTGCTGAGGAAATACAAATATGGACGGACATAGACGGTATGCACAATAACGATCCTCGGTATGTACCTAATACTTTTCCTATTGCAGAACTTTCATTTGACGAAGCTGCTGAGTTGGCCTATTTCGGTGCAAAAATTCTACATCCTTATTGTATACGCCCGGCTAAAAAAAGGAATGTTCCGGTACGGCTTCTAAATACCATGCAACCTGATGCTAAAGGGACGCTTATAAGCCGAAGCGCCTCAGGAGATGAAATTAAAGCGGTTGCCGCCAAGGATCATATTACGGTTATCAAAATAAAATCTACACGGATGTTAATGGCCTATGGTTTTCTGCGAAGCATATTTGAAGTGTTTGAAAGATATAAGGCTCCCATTGATATGATTACAACTTCGGAGGTGGCAGTTTCACTTACCATTGACGATATTTCCCATATTGAAGAAATAATGAAGGAACTGGAGGAATATGGAACCGTAAATGTAGAGATGAATCAGGTTATTATTTGCATTGTAGGCGATTTTCTTGCGGATAAGCATGGGTATGCGGTTCGGATTTTTGAGTCCCTGAAGGATGTTCCAATACGTATGATTTCATACGGAGGAAGCAAAAACAATATCTCGGTGTTGGTAAATGCGGAACATAAGAAAGAGGCTCTGATAGCATTGAATAAGGGATTGTTTACTAAAGCATCAGTCAAAAGATAAGAATATATGATTAGCCAAGCGCTGCTTAAAAAATTTCAAGGTGTGGCCACCCCTTTTTATTACTACGATACTAAGTTGTTAAAGCAAACAGTTACAGCAGCAACAAAGGGTGCAAAAAAACAGGATATTGAACTGCATTACGCCCTTAAAGCAAATGCCAATAAGAACGTACTAAAGCTAATTGAAAATTCAGGCTTTGGTGCCGACTGTGTAAGCGGTAATGAAGTTAAAAGAGCCTTGGAGTGCGGGTTTAAGGCCGATAGGATTGTATTCGCCGGAGTAGGTAAGTCTGATGAAGATATAAGATATGCCATTAAGAAAAATATTTTTTGTTTTAATTGTGAATCTATTGAAGAGATTAAAGTAATTAATGGAATTGCAAAAGCTGAAAATAAAATAGCCCGCATTGCGTTGCGCATAAATCCCAATGTTAATGCGCATACACACCATTATATTACAACAGGATTGGAAGAAAATAAATTTGGTATTAATTCATGGGAACTGGAGGAAGCAGTCAATGTAATCTATAAAAGCAAACAAATAAAATTGATAGGATTACACTTTCACATTGGCTCTCAAATAACGGATTTAACCGTATTTAAAAACTTATGCCTGAAAGTAAATGAAATTTTAGCATGGTTCTCAAACAGGAATGTTTATATCGAGAATATAAATTTAGGGGGCGGGCTGGGTGTGGATTACTACCATCCAGATAAAACCCCTGTGCCTGATTTTGAAAACTATTTCAGCCTCTTCCGGAAATTTTTAAAAATTGAAACTAAGCAAAAGATGCACCTTGAACCGGGCAGGGCAATTGTAGCTCAATGTGGTTCCATTATTTCCAAGGTTCTTTTTGTTAAAAAAGGAATGCAGACAAACTTTATCATACTGGATGCCGGAATGACCGAACTACTTCGCCCTGCCTTGTATCAATCCTATCATCAGATTGAAAACCTTACCGGTGCTAAAAGGAAAGAAATTTATAAGTATGATGTTACGGGCCCTATTTGTGAATCATCTGACTGTTTTAGGAAAGCGGTAGAATTGCCTGAAACAAAGCGAGGCGATCTTATAGCTATTCGCACTACAGGGGCTTATGCAGAAAGCATGTCCCTCAGTTATAATTTACGAGACACGGCAAAAGTGTATTTTGCCGAAGACTTAATTTGCAATGTTGAAAAAAACGGATAGATTGATCAAAAAAGCGGCACTGTTATGTGTACTTATGACAAGTTCTTTTTGTGTCTTTTCGCAGGATGCATATATGAATTTGATGGACACTGCAAAAGGTGGGCTATTTGGGAATTTTATTGGTATAAAATTATTTGCAACAGATTTGGCGGCAACCAGTTTAAATCAAAAGCTACAATTTCATTACCAATCGAATAATATAGGGGCTGTCTATAATTTTCAGCACGATATGAATGTTACCGGCCTGACCAGTTTTTATAATTTAGGTCTTGGCCTGGAAGAAAACCTTGGAAAGCATTTATCCATAAACTTTTTTAATACTTCACTAGGGTACATGCAAAACATGTGGGACTGGAATGTAGGGGCAGGTGCGGGATATTTTATATCGCTTAATAAGAAGCAAACCATGCGCCTAAATGTTTCGATGGATATTTATTTTGAAAGTATTACGTATAGTTTTGGCGATGATTATGATAGCACACAACTGGGGTTTTTAGTTAATGGAACCAATGTGGGTACTGCAGTAAAAAATGTAAAGTATGTGAATGATATTTGGTCATTGACGCCGGGTGTTGAGTTTCTTTACCGTCGCCCCAGTTTTGATTTTTTTGTCGGCGTTTATTATAACTATGTTTTCTCTTATTCTGAAAAAGTGAATTTTTATAAGGCTTCTGAGCCTGTTTCCAGTGTTATTTATTACCAATCACCTTATGTACCATCTAATAATATTGCAGGTAATGCGGTTAATTTGGGTAAATATGTAATCCAAATAGGAATAGTACGAGAGTTCGGGTTATAGAAAAGAATTACTAGTCCTTCACAAGTGGTATATCTTTTAGTAAAGTATCGGAGTAAAAGCTATTCTTGACTTGCGGAAAAGCGAGTAAATCATCCGGATTAAGTTCATTTATTTTTGAGGATTCCAACAGATTGTTTCTTAGAAATATAAGGTTATATCCGAGGCTGTTTGCAGAAACTAACGTATAGCCTTTTTGCTTTGCAAGTTTACATAATGCCGGTATAGAGGCACCCAGGTAGTTGGAATTACCATAATTATTGGTTGTTTTTGAATAGGGTGTAAGTAGTTCTTTATTTCCGAATTCTACCTTGCACTCAATAATTACAACATATGGATTTACTATGTCTATTGCTTTCCAAATCCAATAATCATCTCCATCAATATCGATGGATAAAAGTCCAATCTCCCCAGTAATATTAGCATTTTTCAGTAATTCATTTATATTTTCAGTGTCGACTTTTTTACAGAAAAAAGTTGGGGGGTTAAATTTAGTTGTGTTTAATTTTTTATAAAATGATTTTCCGATAGTAATGTTCCAGTGGCCAGCATCAATAAACAATCCTGTCCATCCCAAGTTTACCGCCAGGTTTGCACAATTGCTCTTAACGCAATCCCCTGCACCTATATCTACAAATATTTTAGGTGTTTCACTTAAGCGTGAAAAAATATTAAACAATAGCCCATCTTCGCCATGGTAGGTAAATACATTAAATTCAATTTCAGAGAAACGATACGGTGTTTTTTTTAGCTCAATAGCCAAGGCAGTTTGGGTAGTTTGAACAACGGCAGAGTATTTATTCCTTAGAATAAAAAAGTAAAAATGTTTTTTTACCAGGTATTTAATATAAGCCAACATCCTTAACCTAATATGATTTTTTTCACCTTAATACGAATATAAAAGGGCAAAATAAACATAAAATGCGAATTACGCACTTGGATGGTTGGTATTTAGAAATTAAAAGCCAACCCGAAGCCTGATATTTCTTTGAACTGAGTACGTGGGGCTTTACCAACTAATACAGAACCATCATATATTGGTACAAGTATATTTTGATCGTAAAGTAATTCTGTATTTACCGTTACGGAAATAAATTTATTCACTTTTAATTGTATTAAGTTAGTCCAGTCAACTACAATATCCTGAGGGTTTTTAATGTAGTTGGAAAATAGTTGAAGGTTGGTAGTAAGCGTTACTCCTTTGCAAACAGTTGCTGAATAGTTTCCATTAAAATAAGCGCCCGCCTGCAACAGAATCTCTTTCCCATGTTGAATGAGTTTACCGGTTCCGTCATACGTAGCAGGAGTAACTCCATAATCGCCGGCATCAGCTAGCATCTGGTTTTCTACAAATGTATATTTAAGTGTTGCAGGGGAGATAAATATGGATATGCTTTTTGTAGGGTTATAAGTGAAACCTAATGCAATAGTGGCATAACCGGGAGCCATAAAATTGGAAAGCAAGTCTGAATCATTTGGAAACTGGTATCCCGGACCGAATTGCGATTTGAAGTTAACGAGTAAACCTGCCATAGTATGGTCAAAGACAGTATACCCAATATTGGAAGTTGCTTCTATCTTATCGGTTGTTTTTTCAGCGGACTGCATACCCTGTTTTTCAAGCCCATAGGCAAGGTCAACACTGTTGAGCCAGTTAATTTTTTTCTTTTTGTAGTTTGCATGAACAGATGCAAGAGACACAAGCCCGATAGAGTTTTGCCCGCCTGCAGCCCAGTTTGAAAGACTAACTTGCGAAAATGCTATGTTTATTATTCCGCCCACATCCCAAGCTGCGGTATCCTTTTTGATTATTTCGTTTGAAATAGTAATTTCTCTTTTGACCGTATCCTTTTTTATAATTTGATACTTTATTGTAACTTTCTTAACAGTATCGTCTTGAGCAAAGGCAATAGATGTAAGGCAAATGCAAAAAGACAGTATGAGTAAGGTTTTTATGTTCATAACTATAAGGGATTTAGAAGATAGACATTCATAATTTTGTGCGAAAATAAAGTAATATCCCAATTTACAAGTTGATGTACTTAACCTCTTCTAAAGTATTTCGTATATACCTTTCCTGTATTCGCCATGTAAAGGTAGTTTATATTATCATTATAACTTTCCTGTTAGTTCCATTTTTCATGGCTGCACAAGTGACACTCCCTAAAAATACTTTCATCAACCCATTGGATATACCGATGAGTTTGGCCGGCACTTTTGGAGAGATCCGCAGTGACCACTACCACACGGGTGTTGATATTCGCACCGATGGCAAAGAAGGGTTGCCCGTTCATGCTGTTGCAAAGGGATACATCTCCCGCATAGTGGTTTCTCCTTATGGTTACGGTAATGCTGTGTATGTTACGCATCCCAATGGATATGTTTCGTTGTATGGGCATTTGAGCCGCTTTAATAAGACTATTGCAAGTTTTGTAAAAAGCAGGCAGTACTCCGAAGAAAAATATTCACAGGATATTAATGTAACGCCCGGTCAGTTTAATGTTAATCAGGGCGATACTATTGCATATAGCGGCAGTACAGGTGCAGCCGAAGGCCCACATTTACATTTTGAAATCAGGGATGCAAAGAACGAGGATCCGATAAACCCTTTGCTTGCCGGATATCCTGTTGTTGATAATCTTGCACCCATTATAAAAGGCATTGCACTTTATCCGCTGAATGATTCAAGCAGTATTAATGGAAGTCATCTGCCATTTTATATGAAAGCGGAAAAGGTAAATAACCGGTATGTACTTAAATCAGGCAAAGATATTCGCGCTTATGGCAGCATTGGAGCAGGTATAAGTTGCTATGACATTGCCGAAGGCACGGATAACCGCAATGGCCCCTATATAAAGATATTGAAAGATAATAACGACACTATTTATTATTCCCGTATGGATGTGTTGCATTTTGCCACCTCCCGTTTCGTTAACGGGCATATAGACTATGCAGCCATGCACAGCCGCATAGATACGCTTGAGTATAGCTTCCTGCAAGATAATGACAAACTAAATATCTATAGAAAGTTAGAGAACAAAGGCCGTATTAACTGCAAGATCAATGTGAGGCACTCATTCGAATATATAGTAAGTGATTTTAATGGAAACACTTCTGCACTGGCATTTACTGTTCAGGGCGAGGAGAGGAAACCTGCTATTTATAATGATACTGCTAAATATATTGCTACAGCTAACTGGAGAGATGCTTTTAATTATGAGGGTAATGGTATGAAAATTGAGATTCCTTCAGGAGCTTTATTTAACACCATGCATTTCCATTATACCATAGATTCGTCAAGAGGCAATACTCAAATTTCATCGATATATAACATTCAGGACGAAAATACGCCTCTGTCTGCTAACTATACACTTATGATCAAACCCAAACCTGAATTGCCCGATTCCCTGATGAAAAAGGCTGTCGTTGTTCGTTTGGAAGGTGAAAGGAAAGTTAGTATTGGAGGCACCTGGGATAATGGATACATGACCGTTCATCCTAAAAATTTTGGTCGATATGTAATTATGTTTGACCTATACCGTCCCGTAATAAAGCCTCTGAATATATTTAAAGGGAAGGATATGAGCCGAGATAAAGAAATAACGTTTGAGGTTACCGATAATCTTTCAGGCGTTAAGTCCTTTAGAGGTACAGTTGACGGTAAATGGATTTTAATGGAGTTTAATCCTAAAAACAACCAGATTTATTACACCTTTGATGAACATGTGGGAAAAGGTAAGCATCACCTGCGTTTGACGGTTAGTGATGAAGTGGGGAATACAGGTGTGTATGAAGCTGAGTTTACAAGGTAAGTGCGCTTTATAAGTGCTTGTCTTTTTATAAAACCTATATTTGTGTTAAACAACTTAGATTAATTTAATACCATGAGATATCTTTTTATTACTGCTTTGGTTTTATTTCTGTTCGGCTGCGGACAGCCAACAAAGCAAAACACTAATATTGATAAGGCAAAGCCTGTCGCCTATATAACAACTGCGGGAGATAAAATTGTTTTTCTGGAAGATTATTACAGAGTTTATCTGAAAACGATAAAAACACAATATGCTAGTCGAAATAAAATTTATGAAGGAGAAATTCAGGATAGTATTTTCAGTAAATATTTTTCAAAGAGTGAATACTCAGAATTGGTAAAAATTACATTAGCTTCTCCAATCAAGGATACTACAGGTCTTAGAAATTATGTTTCTGAAATCACGAATAATCATCAAAAAATTGAAGAATTGATCACATCGGCATTGGCAGCAAGCAATAAATTTCTCAAGAATGACAGCGTAACTGTTTATATCATGCCCTGTAATTCTGACATTGAAAAGATAAATACAGAAATGGGTGGAGTTTCTGGTTTAACTGCTGGGAGCAAGCAAATTGTAATTTCAATCGATCCTGGTGTAAATTCGTGGCAAGAAATGCTACCGTATGATATTGCACATGAATTTAATCATACGTATTGGACAAAAATGAATTTAAAAACGGCGCAATGGACATTGCTTAACTATCTTGTTTTTGAAGGCAGGGCCGATTCCTACGCCCATTTAATATGTCCTGACGTGATATGTCCATGGACTAAAGTCTTGTCTGAAAAAATGGAGGCTGACTTATGGAATAAAATAAAGTCACAATTAAAAAATCAGGATATGGCATACCAATACAATATTATGTTTGGTTCGAAAAATGAGTATCCTTTATGGGGAGGCTATACACTAGGCTATCATATTGTACAATCAGCGCTAAAAAATCATCCCGAACTAAGCCCTGTAGAATGGGCGAATCTTGCCCCTGAGAAGATTTTAGAGATGAGTGATTACAAATAATTGTCGATCAGGCTACTACTATAACTTTCCAGCAATCGGCATTCTTCTGCCTGTACCAAATGATTTTGGTGAAATACGCAGTATGGGTGCAAACTGCTGGCGTTTGAATTCAGTTTTGTTTACCATGTTTATTACCTTTTTGATAAGTTTCTTATCAGCTCCTTTCACTTTTATTTCTGTATCTGATTTATGCTGTTCTATATATTGAACAAGTATTTTGTCAAGAATATCATATTCAGGTAAACTGTCAGAATCTTTTTGTTGGTGCCTGAGTTCTGCTGTGGGGGCTTTGTTTAAAACATTTTTTGGAATGAGTTCCGGATTAAGCTCATTCAAATACTCGGCAATGCGATAAACTTGTGTTTTATATAAATCACCTAGCACTGATAAAGCTCCGCCCATATCACCATATAAAGTACCATAGCCTGTAGCTAATTCGCTTTTATTGGAAGTATTCAACATTAGCGCCCCTGTTTTATTAGATATAGCCATTATCAACAATCCCCTTATGCGGGCTTGTATATTCTCTTCTGTAATATCTGGTTTTAGGCCTTTGAATGCAACTGACAAAGATTCATTCACTGCCAGTACACCCGGTTCTATAGAAATAGTTTGATAAGCGCTGCCTGTATTTTTAAGCAATTCCATAGCATCATTCATCGTTTCAGAAGAGCTGAACCGGGAAGGAAGCACCACCGATATAACGTTTTCTTTGCTCAGCGCTTTTATTGCTAAAGCTAATACGAGTGCCGAGTCTATGCCTCCACTTACACCAATTACTGCTTTTTTTGCACCCGTTTTATGGAAATAATCATGTATTCCGAGGACAAGTGCATTATATACTGATTCTGTAATCCTATTTTCATCGGCATCATTAGAGCAATACCAAACAGAGGTGTTTTTCTTTTGAGCCGGCTTTGTTTTTTTTGCTGTGCGCTTTTTTCCGTCTATAATTTTGACTTTCTTTTTAGCGAATTCGAAAATTTGCAGGTCCTCTTTAAAGTAGGCTAATTCAGTAATTACATTTCCCTTTTTATCTACTACAAAAGAGCCGCCATCAAAGGTTAGATCGGTATTTGTACCTATATTATTTACGTAAAATAAAGGAGCTCTATAATTATATGCAGTGGCACAAACTACTTTTCTTCGTTCTTCCCAATGTGTATATGAAAAAGGAGATGCTGAGATATTAATGATGCAATCTGCTTTGCCAGCCTTCATTTCTTTTAAAGGAAAACGTTTGTGTGTGTAATGACCCTCTGAATCGGGACATTGGTTCCAGATGTCTTCACAGATGGTTATGGCAAGCTTGGTTCCTTTGTAAGTAATTAATCTATTTTCTTTCGATGGTTCAAAATACCGGTACTCGTCAAACACATCATAAAAGGGCAAAAGCGTTTTGTTGATTTTTGCTTTTATTTTACCCTCTGCTAGAAAAAATGCACAATTAAAAATAGGCCTTCCGCTTTTAGCGTGATTAAAAGAAGGCCCCCCGATAATAGCTGCTATTCCTTTACATTCTCGAGCTATTGAGGCTGCCGCATCTTCGCACTTTTTTACAAAGCCATTTTGTATAAGCAGGTCTTTTGGGGGATACCCGCAAATAGCTAATTCGGCAAAAACGGCCAGGTCTGCACCTTTGGTCTTTGCTTTTTTTATACTGTTTTTTATTTTAGCAATATTCGATTCGATATTGCCAACCTGATAATTCAGTTGTATAAGCGCAATCTTCATTTCTAAAAAAGTACTCCGAGCATTAGTTCAACGCCTTTTATATTGGCAGCAGTACTGCTGGTATTATTCACGTTAGTGAAACAACTATTGTATGTAAGTGAAGCTTGTAAGGCTGTACTTCCGGCAAGCGTATATTCAACACCTCCACCAATAATAAAAGATGCCCGGAAAAAGTCAGTTTTGGAGTATATATCTTCATTATTGCCAGAATATGAATAATTTTTTGTGGGTGATGGTCCGATTGGGACAGTAGGTATATATGCAGAAACATCAGTATTATAATCATCTGTAGCTTTAAGTAAGAAGCCTAAATTAAGCCCTACTAATCCGAAGTAGCGTATGTTTCCAAATGGGACTGTTTTTAATTTTAGATCAAAAGGCAATTGCAGATATTGCAGTGACTCGTTATGTGTAATTGTTGAGTCTGCACTGTGGGGGGTGGGATTAGGATATGCATTTATATATTTTGCGCCTATATTGGTTACTTCAAACCCCGTAACGAACGCATAATTACGGGTAAAGTAAAATTCAAGATTAGCTCCGTACCCATA
>Ga0206858_1162_pt1 | contig 14148 bp, 9 predicted proteins | sample Alteio_BWOrgCont_46_FD_152622 | JGI IMG/M metagenome (GOLD analysis project Ga0206858, IMG submission 152622) | Enriched cells from forest soil in Barre Woods Harvard Forest LTER site, Petersham, Massachusetts, United States -... | ecosystem: Environmental > Terrestrial > Soil > Temperate forest > O... | reverse complement strand
GGTCAGGCGGTCTCCGGCGTGGGTTTTGTCTGGCTGCGCGATAATGGACTCCAGCAGCCGGGTTTCGAGGCCAGCCTCGACACCTCGATGGGTGGAATGGGCAATATTAAGTCCACCGAGATCAATGTCCGTCGTGGGGTTGTACACATCCATTAATTCGTCGCGCACCCAGGAATAATAGAGGGCCAGTTCCCATTCAAAACGGCCATCTTCACCGCGCGTGCCGACTTCCGCCGTCCAGGCTGATTGCGGGCGCAACGGAGTCAAGTCCTGGCTGGTGTTGGGGCCGTTGTCAAACTCGACCATGTCGTCGAATGAAGGTGGCTGCCAGCTTCGGCTGTAGTTGGCGAAGATTTGGTCTTTATCGGTCAGCTCGTAAATCAGGCCAAACTTTGGATTAAAGCCTTGAAAGACTAAATTGGCGGATGCGTCGCCATCCACGGAATTGTGGAAATAATCGGAGTAATGCCGCTGCGCGTAAATGCCCTGCAAGCCCGCGACCAAAGAGAGTTTTTCGGTCAAGTAATGCTGGAGCTGCGCGTAGAGAATGGCGTTAAGCGACCATTCACCGTCAGCCCCGGTGGTGGCGCCTTTCTGCCCGTTTAAGTTTTGGTAGAACCGATCCACTTCCTCCTCCGCCGTCGGATTGAATCCAGTGGTCAATATGTTTTCTCCGCCGAGAAACTCGCCCCGCGTGGTCGAATTAAACAAGGCGCCGAAGTTGTCCGAATAAAAGGCCTCGGTGCCCTCCAGAAAATTGTTAGCGAGGTAGAGATTGGGCTCGTACGCGTTGCGATGCCACCAATAGACCCCCGCGCTGGCTTCCTCGCCGCCGGCCTGGTAGCTTAATTTGTCGGCGAACCTGAAATAATACCAATCCTTGCGCCAGTCTTGGGAAATAGCCAGTGGTTGGGCCTGCTGCGGGTTCTGCTCCATCTGCTGTTGGGTCAGCGCACCGGGCAGTTCCCGGTCGGTCTGATCAATGATCAGATAAAAGCGGTTTTCGAGGTGGTCGCTGAATTTGTAGCCGAAATCACTAAACAGAAACTCGGTGCTCTCCGTGCTATGGTCACGCCAGCCGTCGCGGTAACGCTCCGAGGCGGACACGTACCAATCAAACGGCCCGTCCACACCGCCGGTGGAGATCTGGTCACGGACGAATCCAAAGCTGCCGCCCTCCACGCGCACGTTCAATGGCGAAGCGTCGTAACCCGTGAAGGGAACGAAGTTGACCGCGCCGCCCAAACCCAGCCCGCCGTACTGCAAGGCGTTTGCGCCGCGATAAACCTCCGCGTATTTGAAGGTCCCGACATCGAAGTCCTCCAGAATGATTTCGCCATCCGCCTGGTTGAGCGTCAGCCCATCAATAAGATACTGAACTCCGGCGGGCTCGTCTTCGGAATAAACACCCGATCCTCGGATGAAGACTTTGCTGATTTCGACGTTATTCTCCGAGAGGACGACTAGACCGGGGGCGTTTTGAAACAAATCATCCATGCTGGAAGCGCGCCCCTGATTCAGTGAGTCAATGCCTTGGAGGGTAAAGCCGCCGGGCACTTCCTTCTTCTTGCGGGCTGCCTGGCTGATGGGCGGAGAGGTCAGGGATCCCCCATTGGTGGCACCCGTGACGGTGACCGGCGGCAACGAAACCGGCGGCTGTGTGGGAGAAGGATCCGCGACCGCCGAGATCAAACCGCCAGCGAAGATAAGAAAAATCACAAGAGCGCCCAAGTGCTGATGTTTGAACAATGACATAACTTCATCGGCCATTCTCTAATGATTCGGTAAAGCTGAACCACGACCCGTCCGAGAGCAACGGTAATTCACCAAAATACTTGCAGGAAAGGGGCTTGACATGAAAGTCCGACTATGTAAGGAATTACACTACAAAGATGAGAGGAGTATCCCAAGAGGCACTGTTCTGGCCATCCACAAGTGTGAATGGTTCCAAATCGTTCTTTTTGGTCTCGCGTGGACGCAGGGACCCACGCGGCAGCTCCCAGGGACAGATTTAACATGAAACAAACAATACTGGCGAAAACGCGGGGCTTAACAATGACGCAAACTGCCCGGATTTTATGGCGCGGGGCTGGCCCGGCCGTCGGGCTTCTATTGCGCCCGAGCACCCTTTCGCAACTCCCCCGCCTTCTAATCGAGGGCTTTGCCCCAGCCCGGCGAATGTTCATTCAAGGCTTTAATAATAGCGAACTGGCCCGTTTGGTGCAGAACCACGCTCGCGTTAGTTTTGTCTGCTCCCACGCCCGTTCCGGCAACACGTGGATGCGATATTTGATTTCGGACGTGCTCATGCAAAACCAAGGCGTCCAAACGACGACCGACATGGCCCAACCGGACAAGCTGGTGCCCGATTATTACACCGATCTGATTGAGCCCCAGCCGGCGACCACGGAAGCGCCCGGCCATTTGATCAAGACGCACGACACGATTCCTCTCTTGCAGTCGCGCGTCAGCCCGAGCCTGGACATGCGCCAATGCCGCTACCTTTATCTCTTCCGCACGCCTGAGGATGTCCTTGTTTCCTTGTTTCACATTGCTTTGAGGGAGAAATATATTCGCACGAAGAACCGGGGTGATATTGATCTATTTTGCCTCGAATACCTGCCGCACTGGGTGGAGCACGTTACTAGTTACCTCGACGCCCTGGATGCTGGAGTGACGGTTTATCTTGTGTCTTACGAAGAGCTATTGCGGCAGCCGGCCGTCGTGCTGGGCGATGCCTTGCGTTGGCTGGGCGTACCGCATACCGACTCCACAGTCCAACGGGCTGAATTCAACATGCGTTTCGGCAAACTCCAAGCGATGGAAGCCAAAGCCCTGAACGGAGGCAGCCGGCTTTTCCGCCGTGGGGTGGACGGTTCCGGCGAGTCGGAATTGAAGCCGGAAACACTTTCTCAAATCCGCGCGGTCAGCAAGGATTTGATGGCGCGCGCCCATGAGATGTTGGCCCGGCAGCGATTAAAGTACAGCGGGAACAGGTCGCCTGATTCCTCGACCATCGTGGACGGCGCGCGCAACGGACATGGCGAAGTGGCGCCGATTTCCAGTGCCCGGTAAGCCAGCTTGCTTGCGGGTATAATTCCTATGCGCGTGGCTTCCGGTTCCGCTAAACCTACGTCCAATTTCTGGCTTTTGCTGGGAATTTTGGGTGGAGTCTTGCTCTGCCTATTCCACCAAAGCCTGGAGCCGCACCAGTTGCTTTTTGATAACGACCACCCTTTGGGATATCGTGTGGCCGAGTGTAATCGGCTGCCTGGCCGATTCGCTGGAACCTGGGGCGACCTTTCCTGGTTGGGCGGGGCAGCTCCGGCCGCCTCCCCGAGCATCACGATGCTGCTGGCCACTTTGCTCCCTCCAGTGGCCTTTTTAAAAATGTACGCCCCTTGCACGATGCTTTTCCTGGGTTTTGCTGCCTGGCTTTTTTTTCGCCAGTTGAATTTCAGCCCGATGGTTTGTGTGCTGGGCGGGATTGCCGCGGGGCTGAATAGCCATTTCTATTCCATCGCTTGCTGGGGCTTGGGCAATTGGAGCATCTCAGGAGGTTGCGCTTTCCTGGCCCTGGCTGCCCTTTACTCGAAATCCATTCCAAAAGTCTGGGAACGGGCCGTGTTGGCCGGTCTGGCCGTCGGCATGGGCTTGATGGAAGGCTACGATGTCGGCGCGATCCTTAGCATCTACATCGGTGTCTTCATCGTGTTCCGCTTCCTCAACGACGAGGAGTCTTCCTTCGGGCGAAGGATCGTCAACGTAGCTCTGGCCGGATCGTTGGTCGTGCTTTTCGCCGCCATTATCGCCTATCATACCATGCATACCTTGGTGGAAACCGAGGTCGAAGGAGTCGCCGCCATGGAACAGGATGTGCAAACCAAGGAGACGCGTTGGAATCCCGCCACCCAATGGAGTCTGCCCAAATTTGAAACCCTCCAAATTTTTGTCCCCGGCTTTTTTGGTTACCGGCTCAGCGGAAATATTGACCAGCGAGACCGATCCAGCGCTTACTGGGGGCTGCTTGGGCAGGACCCGCGCATTGCCGAACTTGGCAGCGACGACCCGATCTTGCGCTCCAATGTTCTCTCCAGCATGACTACAATGCCGATCGGCTACTTGACCAACTTGGACATGCCGGACCGCCATGCCCGTACGCCAGGCCTACAGGCTATCACCAAGAAAAGCGGCATTTACTGGCGTTATACCGGGTCCGGCGAGTGCGCGGGCACCATCGTTTCCCTGCTGGCCATTTTCGGTTTGGCCAACTTCTTTCGCAAGGACGGTCCTTACACAAAGCCCGAACGTGCCACTGTCGCCTTCTGGGGTCTGGTTACCCTTTTTTCGCTGCTGGCCTCGTGGGGTCGCTACGGCTTTCTCTACCAATTTCTTTTTAAGCTGCCTTATATCTCCACCATCCGGAATCCAGTCAAATTCATGAACCCCTTCCACATCGCGTGGATCATCCTGGCAGCTTACGGTATGGAGGTCTTGTCTCGACGCTATATGCGCGGCCCTGCCACTAGTTCCAACGACTTTCTCTTGACCCGCCTCCAGCGATGGTGGGCCACGGTTAAGGGATTCGACCGGAGATGGGCGATCTTTATGATGGTGCTGGCTGGCGCGTCGGTCGCGGGAGCAGCCCTGGTTTATGTCAACAAGGGCGCCTTGGTTCGCTACCTCGTGGATCAAAACTTCAACTTTAACCAGGCGCAAGGCGATGCCCGAGGCATGGGAATAGTTAATTTTTGCCTGCAACAGTGCGTTCTTTTTGTCGTATTCCTGGCTGCAGGCATGCTAGTGATCGTGGCCGTCCTGAGCGGGGCGTGGGCCGGCGCCAATTCCAAATTGGCTTGGGGCTGTCTGGCTACTCTCATGGTGATCGACCTGGTCCGGACCGATGTGCCTTGGACCCACTACTACGATTCCTCGGAAAAGTACGTGATGAATTGCGTGACGGATTCATTGCTTGACAAACCTTGGGAACATCGGGTCATCGGGAAGCTTGAACCCAGAGGTCCGGGCAGCGGCATCAGCTTGGGCTTCGGCCAGCTCTACTTCTTCTGGCTGCAAAATGATTTCCCGTACCACAACATTCAAACACTCGACTTTCCCCAGATGTCACATATGCCGGATTTGGACCGCCTCTACCTCAAGGCCTTCGAGTTGAAAGGAGGAGACATGCGCACCACCGACCTCCGACCTGTTGGGCGCCTGTGGCAATTGACCGACACCCGCTATTACTTGGGGGCAGTCGCGTCCATGGAATATTTAAACGGTCGCGCTGATCCCATGCACCACAGCTTCAAGCTGCTAAGCCGTTTTACCCTGGTTCCCAAGCCCGGCATCGAGGGCGTGACCGAAATCAGCGACATGACCGCGCAACCCAACGAACGAGGGGATTTGGGCATTTTCGAATACCAGCACGCGCTGCCCCGGGCCAAACTGTATTCCAATTGGCTCACCCCGGCTGGCGACGTCGCGACACTGGACCTGCTGACCAATCCAGTCTTTGAGCCGTTCAACACGGTTTTGATCGCCACCAATACGCCGGTTCCCCAGCCAAGCTCCTCACTTACCAACGATCCCGGCGAGGTGACCATTACCGATTATCATGCCAAATACGTCCGCCTTGAGGCCGATGCAAAGACGCAGGCTATCCTGTTGCTCAACGACCGGACCGGGCCAAGCTGGCGAGTGCGCGTTGACGGCGCCGCGGCGCCGATGTTGCGCTGCAATTACATCATGCGGGGAGTTTCTTTGACACCCGGCCACCACGTCGTCGAATTCCAATTCAAGCCCTCGTTGGATACGCTTTACGTCAGCGTCAGCGCGATTGTCCTTGGAATTATCCTTGCGGGATACCTCATGGTCAACCGCAAGGCCGAGGCGGCCCCCGCACAGCAATCCGCGCCTACACCGGCGCCGCCGACCCCTGCGCGTCCGCCAACGCCCGCGCCCCCGCCCGCCGCCGCGCCTACGCTCAAAAAGCAAAAGAGCGGAGGGAAGGCCAAGCGATCTTAGCAAGAGATCCCTTTCGGCCTGAAATTCCCAATCCTTCCCCGGCAACAAAATAATTCACAAACCATTCCTGAGGTTTTATTTTTTCGGAAATGTGGCATATTCCGTCCGCGCGTTGAAATGAAACATCTCCGCAACATGCTGGTGCTGGCCCTGAGCGGGTTTCTGGCCTTCAAGGGTTGGGTCTATTGGCGCGCGCATCGCTTCGATGGTGCCATTGCCCAAGCGTCCAATCGTTATCAGGTCAGCCCAGCCTTGATCAAGGCAGTCATCTGGCGGGAAAGTAACTTCAACCCAGATGCGCGCGGACGTGCGGGGGAATTGGGCTTGATGCAAATCCGTGAGACGGCGGCATTGGAATGGGCGTCGGCGGAGCATATCAAAAATTTTGACCATGCGGCTTGTGCTGATCCGTTGACCAACGTGCTGGCCGGTTCCTGGTATCTCAAACGCGTCATGCGCCATTATAGCCGGGCGGATAATCCGATGCCGTTCGGTTTGGCGGAATATAACGCGGGCCGGGGCAACGTGCTCAAATGGATGGCCGGCGACAGCGCAACCAACAGCGCGGCTTTTGTCAAACATATCGGATATCCCGGCACCCGGCTCTATGTGCAAAAAATCATCGAGCGTTACGAGGACAATCGCTGAGTCTGCGTTTAGAAGACCTGCAACCTGGGGCGTGATGAAGAGGCGATGTGCGCCATCGAGTCCCGAGGCGATCTTTTCCGCAGCATCCGCAGCACATAATACACTGCCACGGCCGCGACGATATGCTTGATCGTGTGGCCGCTGATCCATCCCGTCACCGTGTATATTTGTTTGTCAAGCGCTTCGGCGATCTTCGCCAACACGTAAAAGCCGGTGACGATCCAAAGATCCCCGCCACGCGTGTAGCTGGGCGGAAAGAGAAAGAGAAGCCAACCAATAAGAAAGATCGAAAAATATTGCGCGGCCATGTAGGGCCAGAGGTTACCTGTCCAACGCCACCACCAGACACTGCCCGCGCCCGCCGCGATCAGGGGCCACAGCAAACGCGCACCCGCCGCGACGGAAATCCGCTCGGAGATCGTGGCCGCCAACAGCGACATGAAGGCCAAAGTCATGGGCAGCCGGTCCCAGGCCAGCGTCTCGTCCCGGGGCGCCCAATGGTAATAACTGGAGCCGAAGCATGTGGCGACGACACCCACGAAAAAAACCGCGAAGGCGGCCCGCTCGCGCGGCTCAATGAAATGTTCGCGCCCAGTCAGGAACCGAAGACCCAGCAGGCCGACGATCAGGAAGCCCGCATTGGAAATTACGTTGAGGCAATTTGGCATGCCGGCCAACGTCCGACTATCGGCGAAATGATGGTAGTCTTGCGGCTGAGCCAACGGCGGCAGAAGAAAGGCCGCGACAATTCCACCCAGGGCCACCGCGGCAAACAGCCCGACACGCGGACCTATACGTCCCGTCTCCGACAATCGCCGCAAGGGACCTCGCAAGTGAAATGTCTTTCGCGAGTCGAACAATCATCGACTGATAAACCAGTTGCCCAAGAAAAGGAAGAAGGAAGACGGAATAAGTAAGAAGGATAAAGGATGAAGTGAACACAGATTCGTCCGTACTCATTCTTAACTTCATCCTTTCAGTTTCGCCCGGTTGAAAGTTTGCCAACCTGTCTCATATTGCGATTGGTTATTATGAAAATACCGAAGATTTACCAGGGCGGCAGGGTGACGAAGGCCACACCGGTTTTGCTTGATTCGGCTCAACCGGCGGCCGAGTCGCTGTTCGCCCCTCCAGTCGAGGATGGGGAGTTGCTCGATGCCTATTCGCAAACCATCACCAGCGTGGCGGCCAAGGCCGGCCTGGCGGTGGTCAACATCCGCGTCGGCCGCGCCGCCGCCGCGCAGCAGAATGCGCGCGGCCCGGAATCGGGCGGTTCCGGTTTTATCATCGCGCCCGACGGTTACATCATGACCAACAGCCACGTTGTGCATGGCGCGGAGCGCATCGAGGTCACGCTGGCGGACGGCCGCGTTTATCCGGCGGAATTGGCGGGCGACGATCCGGAGTCGGATTTGGCCGTCATTCGCATTCACGCTCCCGGCCTGGCCTTCGCGCGTTTTGGCGATTCCAGCAAATTGCGGGCGGGGCAAATTGCCATCGCCATTGGCAGCCCGTTCGGCTTTCAACAGACGGTGACGGCGGGCGCGGTCAGCGCGCTGGGACGTTCCATGCGCGCCCAATCTGGAAGATTGATTGACAATATCATTCAGACCGACGCCGCGCTGAATCCCGGAAATTCCGGCGGGCCTTTGGTCAATTCACGAGGCGAAGTCATCGGCGTCAACACCGCCATCATTTTGCCTGCGCAGGGAATTTGCTTTGCCATCGCCAGCAACACGGCGGAATTCGTGGCCGCGTGGTTGATCAAGGAAGGACTAGTCCGGCGCAGTTGGATTGGCGTCATGGGGCAGACGGCGGCGATACACCCGCGCATCGCCCGCTTTCACCGGCTCAAGACCGCCCAAGGCGTCCTCGTGCTCGGCGTCGAGCCGGGCAGCCCCGCTGCGGCTGCTTCTGTGCGTGAAGGCGACATGCTGATCGCGTTCAAAGGCAAATCGCTGGCCAGCATTGATGATTTGCAACGGAATCTGGCCGGCGGCGAGATCGGGGTCGAATCCCCCCTCGCCATTTTGCGCGGCACCGAGCGGTTGGAACTCATCATCCGCCCTGCCGAGACGCCCCGCCGTCCGGCAGCGCGATAATCGTCGCGCTCCTTTGCGCTGTCACGGCTGGTTCGCCAGCGGTAGCAACTCCGAAAGGTTGACCTGGCGCGACCGCTGCTGGATGTCTCCCGAATAGCGCCCTTGCATTGCTTTGCCGCTGGCCAGCATCGCTGTGAACACGTCTTTCAACTGCGCGGGCGTAAGGGTGCGACCGCTGGCGTAATACTTCTTGGCGACTTGTCCCAGCGCGTAGGTGGAAGCGAAAGCGAAAGCTGAGCCGGTGGCTTCCCCAGCCAACCCGCCTAAGAATCCCCCAGCCATCCTGCTCGCCAAACCTCCAACCAATTGTCGCGTAAATCCCTCCAAAACTTGGGACGTAAGACCAACCCCCACCGTGGCTAGGAAATCCTTGATGTGCCCGCGATCCAATTCGAATCCGTAGGTCTGGCCGACCCGGTAAACCAAGCGCATTTGCAACGGGACAATGGCCATCGTGGCCAGCGTATGCGGCATGATTTCCAAAGCGCCGTTCAGAATGGCGGCGTTCAAAATCATGTGATCCACCTCCGCCTCCCGGTTCGCGTCTTGGATGGGCGGCGGAGTTGCGCCGGGCGGCGGCGCGCCCAGGGGATTGGCCGTTGGCCGGGGAGCATCCGCGGTGGACGCCGAGAGTTGCAGCGCCTGATGCAAATCAGTGAGGAATTTTTTCTCGGCCTCATTGACGGCGCCGTCGGCGTTGCAGACGCACATCGCCATTTCGTAAGCAAGCGCCCGAGCGGCGGGGGTTTGGAGCTGGCCGGCGGCCGTCGCCATGGAAAGTTTGCCTCCGAGCACGTCCTGATAGACCGAGGCCGCGTCCAGTCCCTCGCCGGCAAAGCCATCGGCGATCTTTTGAATGCGCGCGCGTTCGACTTCCCCGTGGACTCCATCCGCAAAAGCGGCGAGCACGCAGAGGCCGATGATCGCGCGGTGTTCCTGTTGATCAAGCGAAGAAGGATTAATTGTCATGCCGCCAATATGCCGCAATTCGACCCGCATTCCAATTCCAATCCGGCGCTGAATTTGTAACCGCCGCGGTCGTCCGCAATTGAAAGTCCGGTCGAACGGTGCGCGTTCCTCTATTCTTATGACTGGGTTTCTGATCTACCACGATAAGTCTGCAAATCGGCATCCGTCACTTCTTTCGGGGGAACGAGCTTGTAGTGCTTCTCGGAGGAAATGGTGACACCATTTTCACCCGTTTCAAATTCGAAAAGGGCAATGACTCCGCCGTCCATAAATTGGGCCCCAATGGGTCTGCAAACCAACAGAGGAAACTTCGCTGCGCACACGGCAAAATCTTGTTCAATTTGCACAATGTTTAGCTTATCTTTCCCACCTTTGGCTTGAATCGGGAAAACGTAGTGGGCGCCTTTCTTGTCCACCCCGACGTAGATTTCGTCAGTTTCAACCTGGCCCATTTCAGGAACCGTGGTGCGTAGGTGGTTCTGTAGCGAGTAACACGTGACGCCGCTAAAAATGTCCACTAGGCGATTGTATCGCACTTTTGCGAGCAGCGCCTGTTCATCATTGAAAGCGTACTTGACGACTATTCCAGGAGTGGCATCAGGCACTTTGGTGATGGCCATCAGTTCATTCGGAAAAAGAGGCTTGTATTTCACAAGTGCAAAGCAGTATTTGCTGCGCCCAACCGGACGGATTATCCAGACTTCGTCTGGGCCAGCAAGAGAAGTAATTTGTTCTGGAAGCTTCGTCCGATACCGAAAGCTGTACACCAAATCGCCGAGATTCTTCGGCAGCATAACATCGAGTTTGGAAGCAAACTTCTCCATCTCCTTTCTCTCAAACGCTAACTCGCGCATCCCGTGTTTGTACTTTGAAAAGAATACCTTTTCAATGATGGCCGAATATCTATTGGCCTTTTCAGTCGAACCTTTGGGCTTATCTTCCGTGCTCATATTAGTTGGCTCTTCTTTCAAGTTCATAACGTACGGTTCCGGTTGGAGCCAGCCGTTAATTTTCGTTGGACCGGGCCACCGGAGAATAACGACCTCTTCACGAAGTTGCTCTTTGGTGGCTGTCGCCAGCCTTGTTCTGAACAGATCAATGCCGACGATCTCGTATCCTGCGGACCTTGCGAGATCGGCCAAGAGTTGGCCGGTCCTTATCATGACTCTCAAATACGAAGCTTGATCGCCGACAACGTATGCTAATTGCGCTCCGGGTCGAAGAACCGGACGAAGATCAAGTAGATGACGGAGCATTCCTCCGAAATAAAGTTTTGTAACCCTCGCGTATAGCCTCTCAAATCCGGACGTTTTGCCTAATTCGATACGGCGCGCTTCGATGCTTTCTGCGATCCGCTGAATCTCGTCATGGTTTTCAACCATACGGTCGTCCGTGTCACTCTTGTACACGCCGCGAGTATTTGAACGGACCAGGTTCTGCTTAAGCCGGCGGAGATCATCCTTGCTCCTTATGAAACCAAGTAGCACGGACTCAAGGCGCGTTGTCCGAGTATAATCTTTTTCGTTTGGATAAGGTGGAGATGTAATTACGGCATCAACTGAACTTGGCCGCAAGAGAGCAGCCAAATCTCGCGAATCGGCTTGATGAACGGTCACCGGGGTTTGCGCCATTTGCTGAAGTTTTCCTAAATCGGTTGCAATATTCTTAACTCCACGAAACCATGAATCAACAACGGCGGCATCCGGCTTCTTGGAGCCAACACCAATCTCCGGGCCGAAATGCAAATTGCTGATTTCATTCACCAAAGCCTTGGCGAGTGCCAGGTGTTCGTGTGCGATTAGTCGATTGGATTTATTTGCTTCGAGTATTTCCAACAGCACTATTGTTTTGTGAAGTGGCAAGGGGCTGATCGAATCGGTTAATATTAGCTTGAGGACATCAGGGGGAATTGTGTTGAGCTTTGGAATAATTCTTTGAACCGGCCCGAAGAGTGGAAGTGTCTCCTGGTCTTCAATTCCTTCTTCCTTGAACCTTGCCAACGTGAGCTTTGCAATCTCGCTTGCGTGGGCGATCAACTCATCTGGATTTATGTTCCAATCAACTTTCGTCCTACTGGCGAAGGAGGCCATGGGATTGGGTTCAATGCCACAACTTGGAATTCCGAGTTTTTTGCACTCAACCAGGGTTGTGCCTGTTCCACAAAACGGGTCCAAAACGGTCTGGCCCGGATGTAAGCCAAAACGGTTCAAATATGTTCTGACCAAATGAGCCGGGAAGGAGAGGACAAACCGGTACCAGTCATGCGCGGCCCGATCCTCGATGCGAAGCTTGTTGTCCTCGCGAGGACTTTGCAACAGAGCAAAGTGTTCTTTTTGCGGAGCTAAACCGGTCAAATTCATCGTGCTAACTTCACCATAGTTAAAAGCAAAGGCATCTGCCAGAAATTTGATTTTGTCATAATTTATCCTGCAACCGCGCGCATTGTAGTCCATGCTGTGCCTGATGAAAGACGGACGCACCGAAGTCGCAGGCCAGCCGCTGCTGCATTGGCTCTTGCAGCGGCATCCCGACACACCCAAGACGCGGGCCAAACAGTGGATCCTGGCCGGGCGCGTGAGCGTCGGCGGTGTTGTGATCCGCAAGCCTCACCAATTGCTCCGCGATCCAGGAACCACGCTGCGATTGCTGGACCGCCAGGCCACCACGCTGGAATGCGGCGCCGGCTGGCAAATCCATCCGCGCGTCGGGTTGCTCTACCTCGATTCCGCGTTGGCCATTGTCAACAAAGGCCCCGGCCTTATCTCCGTGCCGGCGGACAATTGCGATCTTTCGGCGCTGAGCATTCTGGCGGACTTCCTGTCCGGGAAGCTCAAGGCCCTGGAACCCGGCGAGGCGGGCCGCACCTTGCCGCCCGCTTATCGCAAACTCGAACCATTGCCGGTTCATCGCTTGGACCAATACACCAGCGGCGTCTTTTGCATCGCCATGAACCCGACGGCGCGCGGCCACCTGATCGAACAGTTGAAGGCGCATACAATGAAGCGGGAATACGTCGCCTACGTCGAAGGACGCGCTCCGGCCCCCCAAGGCACCTGGCGGCACTGGCTGGAATTGAGCGAGAACCAAATGCGCCAGCAGATCGTCCCCGCCAGTCAAAACCTGGCCGACCTGCCCGAAGCACAAGAAGCCATCACCCATTATGAGGTCGTGACCGAATATCCCCTCGCGGGCGGCCCAGCTTTCGTCACAAAATTGCGGCTGCGGCTTGAAACGGGGCGCAAACACCAAATCCGCGCCCAGGCCGCCCACAGCGGACTGCCGTTGATTGGCGATAGAACCTACAATCCAAGCTGCCGCGAATCAGTCCGCGCCGAAGCCACCGAAGGCCACATCCCATTCGCCCGCCAAGCCTTGCACGCCGAGGTTTTGACCCTCGAACACCCCCTGCGCCCGGGCCAACGGATGACTTGGCGAGCCGAATTGCCCAAAGACCTGCGCCAACTCGAAACGACCTTGCGCGCTGCCACCACGGCGGGAAAAGGGTAGGGCGGCCGGTTGGACTATCCAGTGAAGCGTGAAAGGTTGGACCGGGCCGGACTTCATTCCACGCCCATTCTGGCAGCTCCCAAAAACAAGACCGAATTCAGAAAGATGGACTCAGCAAGATTCTCCGTTCCATATTTCTGACCCCATCTTTCTAACTTTCTCTTTTGCCTGCCCCGACAGCGTGACACATACCCCGGGCCTTCCTGCTTTTGGCCACCTTAAAGCCTTGGCCTTGGCCGACGCGGTTTGACCGGGTCAGACCGGGAAAACTTGCCGCTTTCGGCTGTGACCCAGGATTTTTTATTTTTTTAGCCGTTACCAGCCGTTACTAAAACCGATGGAGGGCTTCCTAAATGGCGATGCGTGAATTTCACGCGCCAGCCAAGTCCGCCTTGCCGTTGCGAAGAACAACGCAAAGTGCAAGAAGGCGTAAGAAGGCGTAAGTAGCCGTAATTCCCTGCCATCCCGATGACGCCACTTTCGGCTTCAGGAACGCTCTTGGCGTAAGTCACTCAGACCGGATTCACCGCTTTTTGGGCGCAAAAACACGCAAAAACCGCAAAAAAGCCCTTGATGATGCGCTCTTTGCGACTCTTGGCGGCTGCTTCCGTGGAGCGGGCACCCCTCGCAAGTCACCGTAAATCGGCCAAGGTAACCGTAAGTTTGCGGCTTGGAATCGTAAGTATCCGGCCAGCCCTCGCAATTCACCATTATCGTTAACGGCGTTTGACTTCCAATCCAATGTCGCCGGTTGGTTCCCCCATTAGCCAGGGTCGGTTATCAATGCGTTTCCCCCTTTTCCCAGATTTCAAAGAACACGGCGCGCACGGCCCATGCTCATTGGAACCGGCGCCCCAATAAGGCCAATCATACCACATATGTATGGGAATGCAAA